>ENA-OSET01000601-OSET01000601.1-sediment-metagenome-genome-assembly--contig:-NODE-601-length-40099-cov-5.233522_pt1 | contig 40099 bp, 28 predicted proteins | sample MGYA00237882_ERZ534229 | MGnify/ENA primary metagenome ERZ534229 (study PRJEB26408, sample SAMN06266212) | sediment metagenome | isolation source: Hudson Canyon methane seep mesocosm | place: USA:Hudson... | reverse complement strand
GTTAATTATATTCAATCGCATTTATGCGAATAGTTAACTGCATTTAGTTGAGTATACTTAACTATATGCGCATACATACATTTAAGTGGCATTTATCGCTATAAATGCGAGTATTTTTATATAGTCTGTAGGGCGTAAATTTTGCTATATATTTTTGTGTACACCTTTGCTTACAAGTATGTAAATACAAGTAACTTGAAAATAATCGAAAAATATTTGATTTTTGTGTTAACCTTTTCGATTTAGTGTACACTTTATATGGTAGACTCAGGTTTGTTAAGTGAAAAATTACCGTTAACTAATAGATTCCTACCGTTAACTAAATTTCTTAGTATAAGAATAATTGTTTTTCTTAACTTGTGACTTAATCCTTGGAAATATAGCGACTTAAAGTCTGTTTAGACACATTAAAAAGCTTGTTCAGATAGCTAAGAAGTGTATTGGAGCCTCTTAGTGTTGTTTTCGAAATAAACTAAACACCTACCACAGATAATGAAGAAACTCATATACATTTTTTTATTACTTCCAATTCTTACATTTGGACAAGTCCCTCAAGGCTTCACCTACCAAGCTGTTGCAACAGATAACAACGGACTAGAACTTGTTGAACAGAATGTATCAGTAAGAGTTTCTATACTCAGTGAATCCTCCACTGGAGTAGAACAATGGATAGAGGTGCATTCAACAACTACCGATGGATTTGGGTTATTTACTATTACTATTGGTGAAGGTACTAGCACAGGCAATGGAGTTCAATCTTCCTTTTCTGATATTGATTGGGGGGGCTCTGAACATTACCTAAAAATTGAGATGGATGTAAATGGTAGTTCAGAATATCAGCTTCTTGGGACTAGTCAACTTATGAGCGTTCCTTATGCACTTCATGCTGGAGCATCTGATCAAGGAGATAGTCAAAGTGAACAAATTGATTCATTGGAGACTGTAATACAACAACTTACAAATACTGTAAATTCAGTTTCTTCAGGAATTACTTCAACTAACTCAAATGGTAATGTTGTATCACTTTGTGACATTGGGTATAGTGGAGATACAATTATTGAATTAGGTCAAGGAGAATATTTTTATGTTGAAGAGGTGGATGTTGACCAAAATGGAAACATTTATGTCTTATATAATGTAAGTGCTGGAATAGAGGATCAAGGTGAAATCTATAATGTTAATCCTATTTATGGAAGTGCACACTATATTTTAGTAAAATATAATGCTAATGGTGAAGTTGTATGGCAACGGACAAGTAATTCTAATTCAGCCCCATTTGTAAACATGATAATTAATGACAATAAAATTTACTTAGGATTTAGAGATGGAGGGTTCTATTTTATGGAAGATTTTTCTCAACAAATAGAATCAAATAAGAATGGCATCTTAACACTAAGTATAGATGGAGTTGTTGAAAATGTATATAATGAAGGGCAAAATCAAACTATATATGACTTTGCTGTTAGTACTGATAATATCTACATCATTACCCATAGTGGTAGCCCTCAGACAAACTTATCCATGAAAAACATCAACACATTTGAAAGTATTTTGGATGTGTCACTAAACCAAAGTTATTGGCACGAATTCAATATTGCATATAATTTTTCAAATGACAAAATATATGTTTTTAGTTCTGGGCAAGGGTCTACAAATGAGAATCCTGGAGTAACATGTTATACTAGTGATATGAATCAATTATGGAATTTTTCTAGTAATCGTGATGGAAACTTTGAGAATCTTCAAACAGAGAATATTTTTTTAGGCGCTGATCTTATATTCTACTTACGGCCTGAATATGGAAATAATCCAAATGAACTAACAACATTTTATAAATTAACTGATTCAGGTGAATTAGAGTGGTCATTTGAATCATTTTCAGCACGTGTTGAGTATAGTAATAGTTATCAATCACCTTCAGTTAAGTTCATTACAAATAATGAAAATTCAATTATCACATATAATTACCCTGATAACGGATCTTGGCTTACCGAATATGAGTTCAATGACTTATTATACTTAGGGAAAAACAAAATCAAAACAACTATTAATTCAGATGGTTTAACAACTGTTTTTTCTGAAATTTCTAATCTAAAAGATTATGCCTTCGGTCAGAATTTTCTCCTAGAAATGATTAACCAAGAAAAATACTTTACTCTTGTATTGCCAGAAAATAAATTCTGTTTTAATAATCAGATTTTTCCTGCTGATAAATTATACTTAATGATTCAATCATTCTAAGAAATGAAAAACCTACTTCATATATTTCTATCTCTCCCATTTATGCTTTTAGCACAAGTCCCTCAAGGATTTACCTACCAAGCTGTTGCAACAGATAACAATGGCTTAGAACTTGTTGAACAGAATGTCTCTGTTAGAGTTTCAATACTTAGTGAGTCCTCAACTGGAGTAGAACAATGGATTGAGACACATTTAACAACTACTGATGGTTTTGGGTTATTTACTATTACTATTGGAGAAGGAACTAGCACAGGTAATGGTGCTCAATCTTCCTTTTCTGATATTGATTGGGGGGGCTCTGAACATTACCTAAAAATTGAGATGGATGTAAATGGTAGTTCAGAATATCAGCTTCTTGGGACTAGTCAACTTATGAGCGTTCCATATGCACTTCATGCTGGAACATCTGATCAAGGAGATAGTCAAAGTGAACAAATTGATTCATTGGAAACCATTATACAAGAACTTACAAATACTGTAAATTCAGTTTCTTCAGGAATTACTTCAACTAACTCAAATGGTAATATTGTATCACTTTGTGACATTGGGTATAGTGGTGATACAATAATGATTTTAGGAGAAGATATATACCCCAACCAAGTAATATACATTAAAGAAATCGAAGTCACTGAAAATGCTATTTATGTGGCATACGAACTTGGATATCAATGGGATGGTCAGCATGAGATTTATGATGTAAATAGCACAATTAATCAAAATGGCGAAAGACAAATCATTTTAGTTAAATATGACTTAAATGGCAATGTTCAATGGCAAAGAACAACCAATACGAGTACTTCTTATCAAATGTTTGGTGGTTTAGCTGTCAATGAAACAGATATATTTATTTGTATTTTTAACGAAAATTCAAATGTTTATTTCCTTGAAGATTTATCGACCCAAAGTGAAAGTAATGACTCTCATATTTTCAGACTAAATACTGATGGAGATGTCATAAATTCTTTTTCATCTGGAACAATAAAAGATATAGCAATTGACCAGGAAAGTATATATTACACATCAGGTAATTCTTTAAACAAAAGAACTTATACTTTTCAATCAGAAATTTCAACAGGACTAGAAGCAGCTGAAGGGCATTATTTGAGTATTAATCCAAATACGGGTTTAATATACGCCTTCTCTGTGGGTAGTAGCAATCAAGTAAATTGTTTTAATTCAGATCTAAATCTACTTTGGGGTCAAGTTTTTTCTAATAATGGTGGTGATGATTGGGCATTTGAAAAAGGAGAAGATTTATTTATGGGTAATGATTTGTTATTTTACAATAAGCCGCACTATCCTATTAATGCTAATGAAGATGCTTCTAGTTTTTATTTAATAGATCCTGAAGGAAATAACATATGGTCGATGTCTACACATTCAGATATCAGTGAACCAATAATTCATTACATCTGTTATGAGAATAAAGCTCATGTATTTACCATCCCTAGTCATCCAACTCCAGAGGATGTAAACTTCCTTATTAATGATATTATATATGACGGAGATGAAGGTTTGGAAATTGATTTTGACAACAACAAAAACACTCTATCATATAATGAGGTGTACAGAAGTATGCATTACTACTTCAATAACTTCTTATTAGAAAAAATTGATAACCAAAGCTATTTTTCTTTGCATGTAGCACATAAAACATTTTGCTTTAACGATCAATTATATCCTGGTGGGAAAATTTATCTGATGAAACATTCATTTTAAAACATAACTAATGAAGAAAACATTTCTAATAATCATTTCAATAATCCTCAGCTTTAGCTGCGATGCTCAGATGCTGAAAAGGCAGGTTATTGCAAGTACAGGAGGTTCGTATTCCATTGATGGAATTTCGATACGAACAACAGTAGCTCAGCCACCTGGGGCACGAACATTTTCCAACTCGGAAAATCATTTACGACAGGGATTTCAGCAGCCTGATGAATGCTATAATCTTGACCATCCAGATATTGCTATAACAGCATCAAATGATTGCTTTGATGGGAATAGCTATGACCTAGAATATACAGGAGAATATGCTAACATCTATTCTTTTAATTGGATTTTTGATTCTAATGCAAATATCTCCTCTAGCGATTTAAGTCAAGTCGATGATCTATCATTCAGTGAAACAGGAATTCATACAATTGAACTAGAACTTAGTCATGGGTATTGTTTAAAATCAGACTCAGTTACTGTAGATGTAAACTCTTCCTTTGGGCTTAATTTGTCGACTACAGACGCCGCCTGTAATGGAGAAGAAGGAGAAGCAAGTGTTGAGGTAAGTGGTGGGGTTGGTCCATATCAATACAATTGGGGAGATGGTTTGGGTCTTTTAAATTCAATAAGCCTGAGTCCTGGAAATTACCAGTTATTAATTATTGATTCAACGGGATGTGAATTTACAAGTGACTTCACTATTGACTCTCCTGATGCATTAGAAATAGCACTTGAAACTTCTAATGAAGATTGTAATCTATCCAATGGTTCTGCATCTATCTCAATTGAGGGTGGAAGCTTTCCTTATAACATTCAATGGTCTAATGGAGAAACAGATATTGATTCTTTATTATCATTATCCGCAGACTTATATTATGTATTAGTGAGTGATGAGAACGATTGTACAGACAGTGTTGCTTTTACTATTGACGAATCTTCTGGTATTGAAATTTTAGACTTTGATACTGAAAACGAATCTTGTGTTGATGTAAATGATGGGTCTATAAGCATTACACTAACTAGTTCTGATGGAGTGAGTATTTTATGGAGTAATGGTAATGAAAATACCACTTCAATTGAAAACTTAACACCTGATGAGTATACAGTAAACCTAGTTGACTCTTTGGGTTGTACAGATGCATTAAGTTTTCAAATAGACTCAGCCATACCTATTACATCGAGTTTTATCGTTGATTACTTACCCTGCGAACAAGAGCAAGGAGTTATTGAGGCTATTATTAATGGTGGTGTAGAACCTTATACTATTTATTGGTACGATACTAACTCTGGACAATACTTAGGTAGTGGTAGTGATGTAAATATATCTCAGGAAGGAGATTACGAAGTTCAAATAATTGATGGTAGTGATTGTGAGGACGTTTTCCCTATAGAAATATTGACAGAAGACTGTGATATTATTATTCCAACTGGAATTTCGCCTAATGGTGATAATATAAATGACTTGTGGGTGATACAAGGGATTGAAGATGAGGAAAACGTAGAAGTTAAAATTTTCAATAGATGGGGACAAATCGTTTATGTGAATTCAGATTATCAAAATGATTGGGATGGAAGTGAAAATGTAACGAATATCTATTATGGTAATGAACTTCCTTTTGGAGCCTATTTCTACTCTATTCAATTAACTTCTGGGCAGTCATTTACTGGTCACATCACATTAAAAAGATAAGCAATGAAACGATATTTATTTATACTAATCTTTTCACTGAGTTATATAGCTATTGGACAGCAGCTGCCTCATAGAACACAATATTTGTTTAATGAAGTAAAACTCTCTCCTGCCTTTATAACTACCTATGATTATTCTCCAATTCGAGTTTCATCAAGGATACAATGGACGGCTATTGAAAATTCTCCTAGAACCTATTCTGCATCAGCAGTAAAACCACTTAAAAAGAATAATGGGATAGGTGTAAACCTATACAATGATCAGCTGGCCTCACTGAGCTACAATATGGTAGAATTTGCTTATAGTCAACGGTTACAGTTAAGTGAGAAAATATATTTCTCAGGTGGCTTAGGAGCAAAGTTTCTACAAACTAATTATTCTCCAGATAATATGATTCTAAATGACCCTAGCGATCCTGCATTTTCTAATTCTGAAAGCTCTAATAATATTGATATTTCGTTAGGGTTTTTACTACATAGCAACGGAAATTATCTGGGGATTTCAACACCAAACTTATTGGAGCCTAAGTTGAAGTTTAATAGTGAAAATGAAATTAATTTTATCCCAAGACACTATTACATTATAGGGAGCTTTAAAAAACAGCTCTCTGAAGAATCTAAGTTCTCTGTCCAACCTTCCTTTTTGTTGAAGCTAGCAGCTAATTCGAAAGCGCAGTTAGATATTAATTCTGTTGTTCGTTATCAAGACAATTTAGGATTTGGACTACAGTATAGAACTGAAGATGCTTTAGCTGCATTGGTGTCATTTGAAAATAATAAATACTTCATTTCGTATAGTTACGATATCACAACATCGTCTATTAGCTCTGTTACAGGAAGTACTCACGAAATTACATTAGGTATAAATTTAAACAGGAAAGTTGAAGCAGACTGTCCTGCAAACCCAGTTGAAGAATAGTCAAATGAAAAATCTACTTACCTTTTATTGTCTTATAATTTCATTTTGTGCATTCGCCCAAGCTCCTCAAGGCTTCACCTACCAAGCTGTTGCAACAGACAACAATGGACTAGAACTTGTTGAACAGAATGTCTCAGTAAGAGTTTCTATACTCAGTGAGTCCTCCACTGGAGTAGAACAATGGATAGAGACTCACTCAACAACTACCGATGGATTTGGCTTGTTTACCATTACTATTGGTGAAGGAACAAGTACTGGTAATGGTGCTCAATCTTCCTTTTCTGATATTGACTGGGGAGCTTCTGAACATCATCTTAAAATTGAAATGGATGTTGATGGTGGTAGCGAATATCAGCTTCTTGGAACTAGTCAGCTTATGAGCGTTCCTTATGCGCTATATGCTGAGAGTTCTGGCACTCCTGGTCCTGAGGGACCAGAAGGCCCTCAAGGTGAGCCTGCAGCACCAGTTGATTATGATTCCTTGGTAACAATAATTAGTGCTGATTCATCATTTACTGCTAATTTTAGTGGTGGAATAGGTGGAGGAGGTTGTGATTGGCAGTTTCCTGATGGTTTGAATGGTGACCCTGTTATTATAGACTTAGGTAATGGGAGTTATTCTTGGGAAGTAATCCCGTATGAAGTTCCCTCAGGAAAACATTTATATATTACATCTTATCTTGGAACATCATTACAATTAAATGGTGAATCTGTAGGAACAGGTGTAATTGCAAAGGGTGGTGATATAATTACGCCTGGTAATAGTGCATATAAATTATATGGCTACTTAGTCGATGAGAATTACTTTGCAAATTGTGGTGGAGGTTCTTCAAGTTCAGCTACAACAAACAATCAGATAAACAATTATAACAATATTTTAAATCAATCAGTTACTAGTGGTACTTTCAATTATTTGTACGCTAGTTTTCCTACTAATTCTAGTTTTAAAAAGGTTTTAAATACCAAAGCTAAAAAGAAAAATGTTGGTGAAATGGACATTTATAATCCTTATGAAGATTTGCATAGAAGAGGATTTAACACCTTAGCTTACAGAGATAATTTGAACTTATTTGATATGATTTTAATCTCTTCTCCTTTGTTAGATAAAGGAAATAAAGACTTTTCATCGTATAAAATGTTTCAAGCAAAAATCTTTAATAAACGTTTTTTAAGTGGTAAAAAAGGACAATACAAAGGATATCCTTTCAGAAGTTTTTCCAACGGAAGTTATACTGGAGGATATTCAGATCACTTTCCTGTTTACATGTATTTAATTAAAGAGAAATCCGAAAAATAATTTCCTTTTCTTCTAAATTATCTTCTTTTCTAATAAAAAATCTAATTTCGATTATAAGAGATAATCTGTACTTATAAAATTAGATACCTTTTTATCTAATAATTCTTGTAAAATGGCATTATTGTACTCTGTATCTTTAGAAGCAACAAAGGTTCTAATTGAAAACGAACGTAAAGCGTCATGAACACTTAGTGTTGCCACAGCAGAATCTTTTCTACCTGTAAAAGGATAAACATCTGGTCCTCTTTGTGCAGCACTGTTTAAATTTACTCTACATACTAGATTTACTAACGCATCAATTAAAGGTGCTAAAGTTGTTACTTCACTACCAAAGACACTTACCTGCTGCCCGTAATTAGATTCAGCCATATTATCTAAAGGTTCTTGAATATCCTTAAAAGAAACAATTGGAATTACAGGCCCAAATTGCTCTTCTTCATAAACACGCATGTCTTTAGAGACAGGATACAATACTGCCGGAAAAATAAAATTATCTGAGGTTTCTCCTCCTTTTTTATTGATAATTGAAGCACCTTTTGCTGTGGCGTCATCAATTAATTCTTGAATATAAGCAGGTTTTCCTGGCTCTGGTAAAGGTGTTAGTTTTATATCATCTTCCCAAGGGTTTCCAAATTTTAAAGCATCTACTCTTTCCGCAAAACGTTTGTTAAATTTATCAATAATATTTTCATGCACATATAATACTTTTAATGCCGTACATCTTTGTCCGTTAAAAGAAGTAGAACCTGTAATACACTCATTAATTGCCAAATCTAAATCTGCGTCTGGTAAAACAATCCCAGGGTTTTTAGCCTCTAAACCTAGTATTAAACGTAATCTATTTTTATAAGGATGATTTGCCTGAATTGCATTTGCAGATTTACTATTACCAATTAAAGCCAACACATCTACTTTACCGGTTTTCATGATTGGTGTAGCTAAAACACGTCCTCTACCATAAATGATATTTACGACACCTTCTGGAAAAGAATTTTTAAACGCTTCCATTAATGGCGATAACAATAAAACTCCGTGTTTTGCTGGTTTAAAAACTGTTGTATTTCCCATTATTAAAGCAGGAATCAACAATGCAAAAGTTTCATTTAAAGGATAATTATATGGGCCTAAACACAAAACAACTCCCAAAGGGCCTCTTCTAATATGAGCATGCACGCCACTATGTTTATCGAACTTTGCAGAATCACGATCCATCTTTTTATAATCTTCAATGGTATCATAAATATACTCAACTGTTCTATCAAACTCTTTTTCAGAATCTTGTAAAGATTTTCCTATTTCCCACATTAATAGTTTTACAACCTCATCTCGTTTTGTTTTCATTTGCTCAGCAAACTCCTCCATGCATTCAATTCTATCTACAACACGCATTGTTGGCCACAAACCTTGTCCTTTACCATAAGCTTTATAAGCAGAATTCAATGCTTCTAAGGCTTCTTTTTCAGATAAATTTGGCACTTTACCTAGCAAAGTTGGTTTATAATCTTCGGTAGAAGAAATCGTAGAATATACCTCTGCCATTTCTCCTTTCCATTCTTTTAACTCACCATCAACCAAATATGTATTTTGAAGTTTTAATGCTGAGATTTTATAAGTATCCGGAATTTCATTAAACTGTTTTTTCATAAAAGTAAGTTTATCAATAAAATCTTATTTATTGAATATAATTGATTCAAAATTAGTCAAAAAATATAGTTTTATTACAGTATTTAGCTGTCTAATCACGAAAAGCATTTCGAGTTTTCGTGATTATTATAACTTAATTAAACCAAAAACTGAAACAAATCTGGTTTATCGTTTAAGTAATCACCAAAGAAATTATTCTCTTTCATTCTTTGAATTAAGGGCAGTAAATCCTTTGATGCTTTTAACTGTAAACCAACCACAGCTGCTCCATTTGTTCTATTGCTCTTTTTGGTATATTCAAAATGTGTAATATCATCATTTGGACCTAATATATCAACTACAAATTCTTTTAAAGCCCCTGCTCGTTGTGGAAACTTCACAATAAAATAGTGTTTCAAACTAGCAAACAATAATGCTCTTTCTTTAATTTCTGCCGTTCTTGTAATATCATTATTACTTCCACTAACTACACAAACCACATTTTTACCAATTATTTCATCGGCAAACAAATCTAAGGCAGCTATACTTAAAGCACCTGCAGGTTCTGCAACTATTGCATCTTTATTGTACAAATCTAAAATAGTCTGACAGATTTTTCCTTCCGGAACAGTGACCATTTGGGCCAAATTCTTCTGACAGATTTCAAAGTTTAAATCTCCTACTTTTTTAACAGCTGCACCATCTACAAAAGGGTCTATTTTATCTAAACTTGTATTTATTTTATTGTTGATAGATGTTAACATTGATGGCGCTCCTTCTGGCTCAACTCCAATAATTTTAGTTTCTGGTGATAAGTTTTGAAATACAGATGATAATCCTGCTGACAACCCACCTCCGCCAACAGGCACAAAAACGTAGTCTATCTTTTCTGATGTTTGCTCTAAAATTTCCAATCCAACTGTTGCCTGACCTTCAATAACTTTCTCATCGTTAAAAGGATGAATAAAGGTTTTATTTTTAGCCCTACATTCTTTTTGGGCAGCAGCAAATGCATCATCAAAAGTATCGCCTTCAATTATAATATCAATAAATGCCTCACCAAACATTTTTACTTGCTCAATCTTTTGATTTGGTGTTGTTGAGGGCATAAAAATAGTTCCTTTAATAGCTATTAACTTGCAAGACAAAGCAACTCCTTGTGCATGATTTCCAGCACTTGCACATACAATTCCACGTTGTTTTTGATCATCATTTAAAAAAGAAATTTTATTGTAAGCACCTCTAATTTTGTAAGAACGTACTACTTGTAAATCCTCTCTTTTAAAAAAAATATTCGCATTAAATTGTTTAGAAAGGTTTCTGTTTTCGCTTAAAGGTGTTTTAGAGGCAACACCCTTTAAATTCTCAGCTGCTTCCTGTACGTTTTGTAAACTTGGAAAATAAATTGATTTTGTATGCATCATTTTAATGTGAAAAAGAAGCCTGTCAAATTCTAAAATATGACAGGCTTAATATAAAGTTAACGTTGAAATTTATTTAGGCAGATTTTATAACTTTCATTGCTGTCATGGAGGCCCTTAGCTGCTCACCAATTTTCTCAACAGGATGATTTCTAATAATTGCATTAATTTTAATTAACTCTTGATTGTCCACACCATTTTCTGAAGTAAAAGATTTACCAATTACGTTTGTAGAAACAGTTTTCATAAAATTAGTTAGTAAAGGTTTACAAGCATGATCAAATAAATAACAACCATATTCTGCGGTATCAGAAATAACACGATTCATTTCATATAATTTTTTACGAGCAATTGTATTAGCAATTAATGGTGTTTCGTGCAAAGATTCATAATATGCAGACGCATCTATAATTCCAGATTCTGTCATTGCCTCAAAAGCCAATTCTACACCAGCTCTTACAAAAGCTACTAATAAAGTTCCGTGATCAAAATATTCTTGTTCAGAGATTTCATCAGTAGTTATTTCTTGTTTTTCAAAAGCAGTTTCTCCTGTTGCTGCTCTCCATTTTAATAAGTTTACATCTCCATTAGCCCAATCTTCCATCATTGTTTTTGAAAAATGACCAGTCATAATATCGTCCATATGTTTTTGGAATAATGGACGCATAATATCTTTTAATTCTTCAGAAATTTTAAAAGCTTCTACCTTTGCAGGATTAGATAATCTATCCATCATATTTGTAATACCTCCATGCTTTAAAGCCTCAGTTATGGTTTCCCAACCAAATTGAATTAACTTAGCAGCATAACCAGCATCAATTCCTTCTTCTACCATTTTATCAAACGATAAAATTGCACCAGTTTGTAACAAACCACATAAAATAGTTTGCTCTCCCATTAAATCTGATTTTACTTCAGCAACAAAAGATGATTCTAATACTCCAGCTCTATTTCCACCAGTTGCAACTGCATATGCTTTTGCTTGTGCCCAACCTTTTCCTTGGGGATCATTTTCAGGGTGAACTGCAGTTAATGTAGGTACTCCAAATCCTCTTTTGTACTCCTCACGAACTTCAGATCCAGGAGATTTTGGCGCTACCATAATTACGGTTAAATCTTCACGGATTTTCATACCTTCTTCAACAATATTAAAACCGTGAGAATAAGATAATGTTGCTCCTTCTTTCATTAAGGGCATAACCGCGTTTACAACATTGGTGTGCTGTTTATCTGGTGTTAAATTAATTACTAAATCTGCTGTTGGCAACATTTCTTCATACGTACCTACTTTAAAATTATTTGATGTAGCATTAATGTAAGATTCTCTTTTTTGATCGATTGCAGATTGCCTCAATGTATAAGAAATATCTAATCCAGATTCTCTCATATTTAAACCTTGATTTAAACCTTGTGCTCCACAGCCCACAATAACAATTTTCTTTCCTTTTAAGGCGTTTACGCCGTCTTCAAATTCTGAAGCGTCCATAAAACGACATTTTGCTAGTTGCTCTAATTTTTGCCTTAATGTTAATGTGTTAAAATAATTTGACATTTCTGTATATTTAGTTGTTGTATGTTTGTAATAATGATGATATTTTCATTTCCTCTTTTGTAACCGCAATCAAACCTGAACGTGTGTATTGCATTATTCCAAAAACGCTCAATTGATTATATAGTGTTACGACTTCTTCTTTTTTACCTGATTTTTCTAGAACAAAAAATTCTTTATTAACTGTAACAATTCTTGCATTACTTTCTTTTATAATATTCTGAATTTGACGCTCCTCAAATAATAATTCAGATTTAATTTTAAATAACCCTGTTATTTGATAAATAGTATCGTCAAGATTATGATAATAAGCTTTTATAACCTCTACTTGTTTTTCAATCTGACCAATAATTTTTTTAATATTTATCTCATTCATATTCACTACAACAGTAAATTTAGAGACACCTTCAATTTCTGAAGGAGAGGTATTTAAACTTTCAATATTTATATGTCTTCTTTGAAAAATTGCTGATATTCTATTCAATAATCCAATATTGTTTTCAGTATAAATTGATACTGCATACAATTGTTTTTCTTCTACACTCATCTTATTCTAATCTTATATCTGAAACACTTGCTCCTGAAGGAATCATAGGAAATACATTGTCTTCTTTTTCTACACAAACTTCTAAAAAATAAGCTTCCTTACTTTCCATCATTTCTTTTACAGCTGGTGCTAATTCTTCACGTTTGGTAACTTTTTTTGCCTTGATGTAATACCCTTCTGCAATTGCTACAAAGTTTGGATTAACCATTTCTGTGGATGCATATCGTTTATCAAAAAATAACTGCTGCCATTGACGAACCATTCCTAAAAAATCATTATTCAGCACCACTACTTTAACAGCTGCTTTTTGCTGAAAAATAGTTCCTAATTCTTGTATTGTCATTTGGTAACCTCCATCACCAGAAATTGAAACTACTTCCCGTTCTGGAGCCGCCATTTTTGCTCCAATTGCTGCTGGCAAACCAAAACCCATTGTTCCTAAACCACCAGAAGTAATATTACTTTTGGTAACATTAAAATCTGCATATCTGCAGGCTACCATTTGGTGCTGACCAACATCGGTTACTATAGCTGCTTTTCCTTGACTCTGAATATTGATTTCTTTCAAAACCTCTCCCATTGTTAAGCCTTCTTTAGTTGGATATAAATCGTCTTTAATGACTTTTTCATATTCAATAGCATATAAATCTTTAAACTTTTGATGCCACTCATTATGAGAATTTTCCTTCAAATATGGCAAAAGAGCATCTAAACCTACTTTTGCATCACCAAGAACAGCAACGTCTGTTTTTACATTTTTATCAATTTCAGCAGGGTCAATTTCAAAATGAATAACCTTAGCTTGTTTTGCATACGTTTCTAAACTACCAGTGACTCTATCATCAAAACGCATACCGATTGCGATTAAAACATCACATTCATTGGTTAACATATTTGGAGCATAATTACCATGCATTCCTACCATTCCAATATTTAAAGGATGTGAAGTTGGTATCGCGGAAGCTCCTAAAATTGTCCAAGCAGCAGGAATACCCGCTTTTTCTACTACAGCAATCAATTGCTCTTCCGCTTCACTTAAAACAACTCCCTGACCCCAAACAATTAAGGGTTTCTTTGCAGCGTTAATTATTTTTGCAGCTTCCTCAACTTTAGAAATATCAGTTGTTGGAACTGGATTATAACTTCTAACTTTTGTGCATTTCTCGTAAGAAAAATCAAATTCGTTAAACTGAGCATCTTTAGTAATATCTACCAAAACTGGACCTGGTCTTCCACTTTTTGCTATATAAAAAGCTTTTGCCAAAGCTTCAGGAATATCTTCTGCCTTTGTAACCTGGCAATTCCATTTAGTAACTGGCGTTGAAATGCCTACGATATCTGTTTCCTGAAAAGCATCAGAACCTAATAAATGTGAAGGTACTTGACCTGTAATACAAACCATTGGTGTAGAATCTATTTGTGCATCTGCAATACCTGTAATTAAATTGGTTGCTCCTGGACCAGAAGTAGCCATGGCTACACCTACTTTTCCTGAAATTCTTGCATAGCCTTGCGCTGAATGTGTTGCCCCTTGTTCATGCCTTGTTAAAACATGATGAATTTTGTCTTGATATTTATACAATTCGTCGTAAACAGGCATAATTGCTCCTCCAGGATATCCATATAAAATATCTACTCCTTCTTCAATTAAACATCTTACAATTGCCTCACTACCAGAAATACGCTCCTTGGTTTTAGTAAGTTTCTTAATAGTATTTATGGTTTGTGTTTCCATATTTTCTTATTTTTATAAATCAGTAACACATCCTTTAGATGCTGATGCTACATATTTTGCATATTTATATAAAATTCCTTTTTTGTGCTTAGGTTCTGGAGCTATCCAGTTAGCTCTTCTTTCTGCCAATTCTTCTTGAGAAATTAAAACATTAATAGAATTATCTTCTGCACTTATTCTAATTTTATCTCCAGTTCTAATTAATCCAATTGTACCTCCAGACTGTGCTTCGGGTGTAATATGACCTACCACAAAACCATGAGTTCCGCCTGAAAAACGACCATCTGTAATTAAAGCTACAGATTTACCTAAACCTGCTCCCATAATTAAAGAAGTCGGTTTTAACATTTCTGGCATTCCTGGACCTCCTTTTGGACCTACGTACCTAATGACGACGACATCTCCTCTTTCTACTTCTCCTTTTGAAATTCCTGTGTTAGCTGCTTGTTCTCCATCATAAACCACTGCTTTACCTTCAAACAATAAACCTTCTTTACCTGAAATTTTTGCTACAGCTCCTTCAGTAGCTAGGTTTCCGTATAAAATCTGAAGATTGCCCGAAGTCTTTAAAGCTTTATCTTTAGGAAAAATAACATCTTGTTCATCAAATTCCATTGCTTTTACATCAATCAAATTTTCAGATAAGGTTTTACCAGTAACTGTCATGCAATCTCCGTGTAAATAATCGTTTTCTAACAAATATTTCATAATTGCTGGTGTACCCCCAACTCCATGAACATCTTCCATTAAATATTTACCAGATGGTTTTAAATCTGCAATTAATGGAGTTCTATCTGATACTCTTTGGAAATCTTCTAATGTAAAATCAATATCTGCAGCGTGTGCAATTGCTAAAAAGTGCAATACCGCATTTGTAGAACCTCCTAAAGCATTTACTAGAGCGATAGCATTTTCAATTGAGTTTTTAGAAATGATATCTAAAGGTTTTAAGTCTTTTTCTAGCAAATTTTTTACTGCTCTAGCGTGTCTTTCTGATTCTGATAGTTTATTAGGGTTCTCAGCAGGAATTGATGAATTGTAAGGTAATGCAAAACCCATACATTCAATTGCTGAAGCCATAGTATTAGCAGTGTACATTCCCCCACAAGCACCTGCTCCTGGAATTGCTTTTTTTATAATTTGCTTATATTCTTCTTCTTCAATTTCACCTGCAACTTTTTGTCCTAAAGCTTCAAAAGCAGAAACAATATTTAATTTTCTTCCTTTGTAATTTCCAGATGCTATTGTTCCACCATACATCATAATTGATGGGCGATTTAAACGTAACATGGAAATTACTGCTCCAGGCATATTTTTGTCGCAACCTACAATTGCTATTAAACCATCATAACTTTGAGCATTCATTACAGTTTCTATAGAATCTGCAATAATATCTCTAGAAACTAACGAATAATTCATACCAGAAGTTCCCATAGAAATTCCGTCTGAAACACCAATTGTATTAAATCCTAAACCAACTAAACCTGCAATTTTACACTCAATTTTAACTTCTTCTTTAAGTCTGTTTAAATGCATATTACAAGGATTCCCATCGTAACCAGTACTAGCAATCCCTATTTGTGCTTTTTGCATATCTTCATCTGATAAACCAACCGCGTATAACATGGCTTGTGATGCTGGTTGAGATTCATCTTGAGTTAATCTGCTACTGTGTTTGTTTAATTTCATTTAATGATTTCTTCGTTTTGTTGACTAAATTATTCTATTTCTTGTTTTTCGTTGCATAAAATTCAATATCACTTTTTACTTTCAGATATAAAAAAATGAGATTATTTAATTGTTTATCAACTACTTAACCTATTTTTTATATGATATTCAATAATTAAAATAAACGCAATAAAAAACCCTCCATTTTACTGGAAGGTTTCTATTTAAATTTTATGTATAGATATCACTTCCTCATCAACTCGTAATAATTACGATGACAACTAAAATTGAAATGATATTTATGATTTGATTCTTCATTTGAGCGACAAATATGGTACTATTTTCTTTAAAAAAAGAAATTATCTTTATTTTTTTTATAAAAGTTAGCAAACTGGTTTAGCCCAGATTGAGTGGTTTGTTTGAGCTCTTTTTTGTTTTTTCGCAAAAAAAGCGAGTAACGAAAGCTGGAAATGGCTTCTAAAAAACACATTTGTATATCATTTAAATAATAGTGCTTTGCCCCATATGAATATTTTTAAAATTCATATTACTATCGTCTTGATTTGTAATATAATCTGCAATAAAATCTCCAACTTTTGAGGTTGATGTAGATTTTTGTGTTTTGCGTTTTATATCTTTGGTTGTAATTCCTAACGCAATAGATTTTTCAACGGCTCTTTCTATAGCATCTGCTTCTTCATGTAAACCTAAATGCCACAAAAGCATAGATGCTGACAAAATAGAAGCTAATGGATTGGCAATATCTTTGCCTGTTGCTTGATGAAATGTACCATGAATTGGTTCAAATAACGCATTGTGATTTCCTATTGAAGAAGAAGCTAACAAACCTATTGAACCCGAAATTACACTTGCTTCATCTGAGATAATATCACCAAATAAATTCTCTGTTAAAATGACATCAAATTGTTTTGGATTTAAAATTAATTGCATTGCTGCATTATCTATAAACAAAAATTCTAAAGTAACATCTTGATATTCTTTTGCTATTTCAGCCACTGTTTTTCTCCATAAACGAGAGGTTTCTAAAACATTTGCTTTGTCTACTAAGGTAACTTTTTTATTTCTGTTTTGCGCCGCTTTAAAGGCTAAATGGGCTATTCTTGAAATTTCATCTACGGTATATATACAACTGTCATAGGCCATTTTCTTGTCTTTACTCAGTTCTTTTTTGCCAAAATAAATTCCACCAGACAGCTCTCTAAAAATTACAAAATCCGTTCCTTTAATAACCTCTCTCTTTAAGGGGGAGTTATAGATTAAATTATCGTAGGCTTTTACAGGTTTAACGTTACAATATAAATCTAATTCTCTTCTTAAATTTAATAAACCTTGTTCTGGACGTACTTTTGCACTTGGATCATTATCATATTTTGGATCACCAACTGCACCAAATAAAATAGCGTCTGCATTTTTACAAACCTCAATAGTTTCTTTTGGTAAAGGCCCTCCTGTAGATTCAATAGCACAAGCACCAATTTGTGCTTCTTTATATAAAAATATATGATCATAAGCTTCTGCAACAGCATCTAATGCTTTTTTGGCTTGATCTGTTACTTCCGGTCCAATTCCATCTCCAGGAATAACGGCAATTGTATATTTCATATATTTAAATCTAATTTAAAACCAAAGTTAACTTTCTTTATAAAAAAGCATCCTAAAAATAGTGAAATTTTTCTATGGTTTTTTATGCCACAGTACTATTTGTAATAGTATTTATTTCTTTCATAATAACATGGATATCTTTATCCTTAATTTCTTTTTGCTGATCTGCTCGTTGCAAAAACTCCTTGTAAGCTGAATCTAATTGTAGTTTTGTTAATTCATAACCAATTTTTTTTGCTCTATAAGCTAAAGCTGCCCTACCACTTCTAGCAGTTAACACAATAGCGCTCTCTGTAACACCAACATCTTCAGGATCCATAATTTCGTAAGTTTCTCTATTTTTTATGACTCCATCTTGATGAATTCCAGAACTATGTGCAAATGCATTGGCACCAACAATTGCTTTATTAGGTTGCACAGGCATTCCCATACTTTCACGAACCATTATAGAGGTATCGTATAATAATTTTGTATTGATGCTTGTTTCTAGATTTAAATATGGATGTTGTTTTAACACCATAACAACCTCTTCTAAAGCTGTATTTCCTGCTCGCTCTCCAATTCCGTTTATAGTACATTCTATTTGACGCGCTCCATTAATAACACCTGCAATTGAATTAGCTGTTGCCATTCCTAAATCGTTATGACAATGGCAAGAAAGGGTTACCTTTTCTATACCTCTTACGTTTTCACGTAAATATTTCATTTTAGCACCATATTCTTCAGGTAAACAATATCCTGTTGTATCAGGAATATTTAAAACAGTAGCTCCTGCTTTAATCACTTCTTCACAAACTTTAGCTAAATATGCATTATCGGTTCTACCCGCGTCTTCTGCATAAAATTCTACATCTTCCACAAAACTTTTCGCATAAGAAACTGCCTTTACAGCGCGCTCAATTACTGCTTCTCTGGAGGAATTAAATTTGAATTTTATATGAGAATCACTCGTACCAATTCCTGTGTGAATTCTTGGATATTTTGCCCATTTTAAAGCTTCTGCAGCAACTTTTATATCATTTTCTACAGCTCTTGTTAAACCACAAACTGTAGCATTTTTTACAATTTTTGCAATTTCCGATACAGATTTAAAATCACCTGGACTTGATACTGGAAAACCAGCTTCTATTACATTTACTCCTAATAAATCTAATCTTTCTGCGATTACCAATTTTTGTTGAGTATCTAACTTACAACCAGGAACTTGTTCTCCATCTCTGAGAGTTGTATCAAAAATTTGAACCTTATTATCTTGCATAATTTGTGAAGATTAAATTTATATTTAATCAAATGTATATTAATGAGATTGAAATAAATGGTTATTTTTACAATTCAGTACGATTTCTAATATACTTGGTAAAAATACAAGTATTTTATAATCAATAGTTTATGGTAAAAATTACTACATCAGTCAATAATCCAAACGACGCTCTTTTTATACTAATTAAGTCTTTAACGAAGTCTGAAAAGCGACAATTTAATCTTTATGTTGGAAGATTAGGAGGTAATATTGATGCTAAATTTTTCTCACTTTTTAAGTTTTTAGAAAAATTAAAAGTATATGATGAAAAGGTAATTATTAAAAGCGGAATTGTTTCTAAACAACAATTATCAAATTTAAAAGCACATTTATACAAGCAGATTTTAATTAGCTTACGTTTAAATCCTGCTCATAAAAATATAAGAATTCAAATTCGTGAACAATTGGACTTTGCCACAGTTTTATATCAAAAAGGTTTATACAAACAGAGTTTAAAGTTACTTGACAAGGCAAAAAATTTAGCACTAGAAAACGAAGAGAAAAATATTGCTTACGAAATTGTTGAACTCGAAAAAGTTATTGAAACACAATATATTACAAGAAGTTTAAGCAATAGAGCAGATCAACTATCTGTGCAAGCAAAAACATTAAGTCAACAAAATGTTACCGCCAGTAAATTATCTAATCTATCCTTGCAATTATACAGCCATTTATTACAAAATGGATATGTGAAAAACAACGAAGAACTAGAGTTTATCAATAAATATTTTTATACTAAACTACCAAAATACGATTTTAACACTTTTGGATTTCGCGAAAAGTTATGGTTATATAAATCACATTTATGGTTTAGTTTTTTATGTCAAGATTTTTTACAAAGTTATAAATATGCTCGAAAATGGGTTGATTTATTTAAAGAGGATAAAAAACACATCACTCAACATCCTGTTTTTTACTTAAAAGGAATAAACTATTTATTAGAAGCTTGTTTTTTTGTGAAAAAGATATCCACCTTTAAAGATGAGCTAACTTCTTTTGAAAATGCTGTCTCACAAGATGTAATTCCGTCAAATACAAATACAGAACTGCTGATTTTTCAGTATTTATATGCAAATAAGCTGCATTTACACTTTTTAGAAGCCAATTTTTCTGAAGGGGAATATTTAGTTACAATTATCAATGAAAAAATAGAAAATTATAAAAGTAGGTTAGATAGTCATTATGTTGTAATGCTATATTATAAGATTGCTTGCCTTTATTTTGGAATGGGAAAAAACAAGCTCTGCATAACATATTTGCAAAAAATTATAAAGTCTAAAAACCTTAGTTCTGCTGAAGATTTACAATGTTTTGCAAGAATTTTAAACTTAATTGCTCATTATGAATGTGGTTTAGATTACGATTTAGAAAGACAATTTTTAGATACCTATAAGTTTCTATTGAAAATGGAAAATTTACAAGAGGTTCAAAAAATATTCTTGACTTCTATTAGGGATTTGAGTGATGTTTTTCCTCATGAAATAAAAAATGAATTCAAAAAAATACATGCCAAATTAAAAGAGTTTGAAAATCATCCTTATGAAAAAAGAGCTTTTTTATACTTAGATATCTTGTCTTGGTTAGAGAGTAAAATTCAAAATAAACCGATTGCCCTAGTAATTAAAGAAAAAGCAAATTATTTAATTAAAAAGTAGATAATCTTGATTTTATACTTCAATTTTTAAGATTTTCATATAAATTATATAAATCTTTAAAATATCCATCAATAAACCCTTTCAAAATAAATAATACTTCTACTTTTGTTGCATGATTTCTAATATTCTACATAAAAATTCAGATCATGCTACAACTGTAGCTGACGTTTTTATGAATACGATCATTCGTACTTCTACAAGAACTACAACCCTTTAGGGGTTCTACTACATTCATATCAATCAGGTTAACAATAATTTCGTATATCAACGAAATACCAAAATAAGAACAAATTATTTATCATTTTTTAAGATGAAAGTATTAAAATTCGGAGGCTCATCAGTAGCAAATTCAAAAAACATAAAACAAGTTTTAAGCATTGTTGCTAAAACATCAAAAGAGAATAAAGTGGCAGTTGTGGTTTCTGCATTTGGTAAAACCACCAATAATTTAATTGCGGGTACAAATGAAGCTTTAGAAGATATTAATCAAGCTAAATCAATTTTAAATTCGATTAAAGAATTGCATTTTCAAGTAATTGAAGATTTAGTAAAAACTCACAAAAAAGAAGTCTCTGACGAAGTTGATGCGCTTTTTAGTAGACTACAATCTATTTACGAAGGTATTTTTCTGTTACAAGAATTATCTGACAAAACGTTAGCAAAGGTTTGTAGTTTTGGAGAAAGATTATCTTCTTACATTATTGCAAATGCTGCAAAAGAAACCTTAAATGCTATTCATAAAGAAAGCAGAGATTTAATTTCTACAAATGATGAATACTTGAATGCTCAGGTAAATTTTGAAATCACAAATCAAAATATTGCTGCTTTTTTTAATGAAAATAAACATCAGGTTACACTTTTAGGCGGCTTTATTTCTTCTAATGATGATAATGAAACGACTACTTTAGGAAGAGGTGGTTCAGACTTTTCAGCTTCCATTTATGCTGCTGCACTAAATGCAGAAGAATTACAAATATGGACAGATGTTTCAGGGATGTTTACTTCAAATCCAAGAGTAGTAAAACAGGCTTTTGCAATTCCAGAAATCTCTTACGAAGAAGCTATGGAATTGTCTCATTTTGGTGCAAAAGTATTGTATCCACCAACAATTCAGCCTTCTTTGCGTAAGTTAATTCCTATCAGAATAAAAAATACTTTTGACCCAGAAAACGCTGGCACTTTAATTTCTAAAAATCCTAAAAATGGAAATGAAGTAAAAGGAATTTCTCATATAGAAGATATTAGTTTAATTACCTTAGAAGGTGGAGGAATGATTGGCATCCCTGGGTTTTCTAAACGTCTATTTGAAACGCTTTCTATAGCCAAAATTAATGTTGTTTTTATTACTCAAGCTTCATCAGAACATTCCATTTGTGTTGGAGTTTATGCCACTGATGCAGAAAAAGCAAAAGTGCTTTTAGATGCTACGTTTAGCATAGAAATAGCACGTAAAAAAATAAAACCAATTAGTATTGAAAATGATTTAGCTATTATTGCCGTGGTTGGAGAGAGCATGAAAAATTATCAAGGTTTAAGTGGACAAATGTTTAGTGCTTTGGGTAAAAATAATGTTAATGTAAGAGCAATTGCACAAGGTTCATCTGAGAAAAATATTTCTGCAGTAATAAATAAATATGATGCAAAAAAGGCACTAAACACCTTACATGAGCAATTTTTTGAAGAAAAAATAAAACAATTAAATCTATTTGTAACAGGTGTTGGTAATGTTGGTGAACGCTTTTTAGCACAATTACATCAACAGAAAAAATTCTTAAAAGAGAATTTAAAACTAAACATTAGAGTTATCGGAATTTCCAATTCTAGAAAAATGTTTTTTGACAATGAAGGAATAAATCTAGAAAATTGGGCGGAAAATTTAGGAAATGGAGAACCAACAAGCTTAGATAATTTTTACAAAAAAGTAAAAGAAACCAATTACAGAAATAGTGTTTTTATTGATAATACAGCCAATCACGAAGTTGCTAAAATTTATGAAAAATATTTAAGCGAAAGTATTTCTGTTGTAACTTGTAATAAAATTGCTTGTGCCTCTGAATATGAAAATTACAAAACTTTAAAAGAAGTTTCTAGAAAATACAATGCTTCTTTCTTATTCGAAACCAATGTTGGTGCAGGTTTGCCTATTATTGACACATTGAAAAACCTAATTAATTCTGGAGATAGAGTTCACAAAATTCAGGCTGTTTTATCTGGAAGTTTAAACTTTGTTTTCAATAATTTTAATGAGAATTCAACATTTCATGATGTTGTTGCGCAGGCTCAAAAAGAAGGTTATACAGAACCTGATCCAAAAATTGATTTAAGTGGAGTTGATGTTGCTCGTAAAATTTTAATTTTAGCTAGAGAAAGTGGTTACAAATTAGAATTAGATGATATTGCTAAAAATGCGTTTTTACCAGAAGAAAGTTTAAAAACTTCTAATAATGATGATTTTTACGCATCTTTAACCAAAAATGAAATACATTTTCAAGATCTTTATAAAGAAGCAAACAATAAAGATTGTCGTTTAAAATATGTAGCCGAATTTGTTGATGGAAAAGCCAATGTTGGTTTAAAACATATTGCTGCAAATCATCCTTTTTATAATTTAGAAGGAAGTGATAATATTGTACTGTTTTACACAGATAGATATCCAGAAAACCCTTTAATTATAAAAGGAGCTGGAGCTGGGGCAGATGTTACTGCCTCTGGTATTTTTGCGGATGTAATTAGAATTGCGAATAAATAAGTGTTCAGTTTGCAGTCACAGTTTTCAGTAAACAACTGGCTGAAAACTGTGACTGAAAACTGCAAACTAAAAAAATATGGATTATTTAAAAATATTTTCTCCTGCAACTGTTGCTAATGTTTCTTGTGGATTTGATTCGCTTGGTTTTGCTGTGGATGAGATTGGAGACACAATGACTTTTATAAAAACTCCTCAAAAAGGTGTAGAAATCACAAATATTACTGGTGCAAATTTATCTTACGATGTTGATAAAAACGCAGCAAGTGCCGTTGTTAAAAAAATGTTGCTTGATGCCAATGCAGATTTTGGAATTCAATTAACCATACATAAAGGCTATTCTCCAGGAAGTGGTTTAGGAAGTTCGGCCGCAAGTGCTGCTGGTGCTGCTTTTGGTACAAACCAATTACTAAATCACAAATACGCTAATTTAGCGTTAACAAAATTTGCAATGTTTGGTGAGGAAATAGCTTGTGGCTCTCAAATTGCAGATAATGTAGCGGCTGCTATTTATGGCGGTTTTGTGTTGATTAGAAGTTATGAACCTTTGGAGATTATAAAATTACCTGTTCCTCAAGAATTAAGATTAGTAGCCATAAGACCTCAAATTGAAGTGAGAACAGAAGATGCAAGAAATGTGTTACCTAAAGAAATTCTTTTAAAAGATGCAATTACACAATGGGCCAATGTTGGTGGTTTAATTAGTGGCTTATATTCTAACGACTACAATTTAATCAGTAATTCTTTGGTAGATATTATTGTTGAACCACATCGTAAAAAGTTAATTCCATTTTTTGATGAAGTTAAAAATGCGGCCATACAAGCTGGAGCTTTAGGTGCAGGCATTAGTGGTTCTGGCCCAACAATTTTCGCGCTTTGTAAAGGTGATAAAATTGCAAGAAATGTTTACAATTCCATTGAAAAAAGCTACAGAAATAAAGGAATAGATTTTGAATTGTTTACATCAAAAATAAATCAAGAAGGAATAAAAATTCTATAAGTCAGTAGTTGTTAGCTCGGAGTCGTTAGTTTTAAATGGCGATTTATGACCTAAAGGTACAGACTAAATACTAAAGACTAAAAAAATGAACTATTACAGTTTACACCATAAATCACCAAAAACAACTTTTAAAAATGCAGTTGTAGAAGGTTTGGCAAAGGACAGAGGCATTTATTTTCCAGAAAACATTACACCTTTACCAAAAGATTTTATCGCTAATATTTCTAATTATTCCAATCACGAAATTGCTTTTGAAGCTATTAAACAATTTGTAGGTGATGAAATACCTGAAGATAAATTAAAAGATATTATTTCTAATACACTTACTTTCGATTTTCCTGTTGTAAAAGTTGATGATAATATTGGAACACTAGAGTTGTTTCACGGCCCAACAATGGCTTTTAAAGATGTTGGTGCAAAATTTATGGCACAATGTTTAGAGTATTTTAACCACGGAAATGAAGAAGAAGTAACTGTTTTAGTAGCAACTTCTGGAGATACAGGTGGTGCAGTTGCTAATGGATTTTTAGGTACAAAAGGAGTTAATGTAGTAATTCTATATCCTTCAGGAAAAGTAAGTGATATTCAAGAAAAACAGCTGACTACTTTAGGGCAAAACATTACAGCTTTAGAAGTAGATGGCGTTTTTGACGATTGCCAAGAAATGGTAAAAACTGCTTTTTTAGATGAAGACATTAAAAGAACGCTAACCTCTGCTAACTCCATAAATGTTGCACGTTGGCTGCCTCAAATGTTTTACTTTTTCTTTGCTTACAAACAATTACACAAAGAACATAAAGACATTGTATTTTCTGTACCAAGTGGAAATTTTGGGAATATTTGCGCAGGAATTATGGCACAAAAATTAGGTTTACCTGTAAAACATTTTGTGGCTTCTACAAATGTAAATGATACAGTTCCTAACTTTTTAAAAGATGGTGTTTACACTCCAAAACCGTCTAAAGCTACAATTTCTAACGCCATGGATGTTGGAAACCCAAGTAACTTTATTAGAATTAGAGAATTATTTAATAATGATTTAAAAAACTTAAAAAAAGGGTTTTCATCTTATAGTTTTTCCGATAGTGAAACTCGTGAAACGATGCAGAAAATCTATGAAAAATCTGGTTATATAGCAGATCCTCATGGAGCTGTTGGGTATTTAGGGTTAAAAAAATACGGTTTACAAGAAAACGAATTTGGCGTATTTTTAGAAACTGCACATCCTGTAAAATTTTTAGATGTTGTTGAAGAAACTTTACCTGTAAAAGTTGAAATTCCTGAGCAAATTAAGAAAGTAATTAATAATAAAAAAGTAGCCTTGAAAGCAAGTTCTTATGAGGATTTAAAGGCCTACTTAATGTCTTAAAAGCATCATCATTTTAGTTCGTGAAATGTTAGTTTTGGCATCTTATTTGATTTTAATTAGAAAAACTTTCTATGATAAACTCAAAATTTAAGATTTCTATTCCAAAACCCTGTAATGAAAACTGGAATACAATGACTCCCAAAGAGAAGGGCAGATTTTGTAGTTCTTGCGATAAAACTGTTGTTGATTTTACAGAAAAAACTCTTGAAGATATTCAATATTATTTGGTTGAAAATAAAAACCAACGTGTTTGCGGCCATTTTTACAAAAAGCAATTAGATTCAATTGTAATTGAAATACCGCCAATAACTTTTCAAAAACGATTATCCTTTCAAAAGTTATTTATTTTGGCGCTGTTTTTTACAATGGGAACTACACTTTTTAGTTGCCAATATCCCAACGGAAAAAGACAGAAAATTGAAAATATTGTTTTCAAAGATGCTGTAAAAATCATTAAAAAAGATTCAGTTTTAGAAAGTTCTGTTGCAAAGAAGTTAGTTCCTCCTCCACCTCAAACAATTGGAATTGCAATGTGTGAAACAAATTCTGATAAAGATAGTATTGTAGAATCAATAACATCTGGAGATATCACAGAAATAGTTGATACAATTGGAGAAATAGTAGAAGAAGAGACTATTTATTTTACAGAAGAGGAAGGTGCAATAATGGGCTTTATTGTTGAAGAACCGGCAAGGTTTAAAGAATCAAAAAAATTACCTAAAGATAGATTGAAAAATGATTTTGAGAAAAAAATACAAAATTTTGTTAAAGAAGAATTTAAAGGAAAACTGATTGACAATTTAGATTTATTAGAAGGGAAATATAAAATACAAACCCAATTTACAATTGATAAAAAAGGAAATGTAACTGATATTAAAATACATGCTTCAAACTTAAAACTAAAAGAAAAAGTTTATAAAATACTTCAAAAATTAACTCAGTTTATTCCTGGTAAACAAGCTGGAAAAATTGTAAAAACAAAATATAGTTTACCAATTACTTTAAAAATAGAGTAATTACGAGATTTGCGAAAATTTAGTAAACAAGTTTAGCCCAGATTGAACGGTTTGTTTGAGCTCTTTTGAGGAACGAAAAAAGCGAGTAGTGAAAGCTGGAAATGGCTTCAAAAGAAAATGAGATTTCTCCATAAAGTCGAAATGAAGAGGAGAATTAAAATAACTCTTTATTACTGATATCTAGATAATTACGCTCTACGAATGCCAAAATGGTTTCTAAAATTTCACCCATATTTTTACATTCTTTAAACTTTACGTCTCCTACATAAGAGATTAACTCTTTTTTAAGTTGTTCTATATTTTCTGGCTTAGAAATAAAATCGTTTTTCATGCACTCAATAATTTTTGAAGTTCTATTGGGTGATGTTATCATTCTTTTAGCAATAAAAGAACGTTCTTCAATTTTATACTGTTCTATTGAACTATTTTGTAATTTTCTACCTACCATTTCTACCATCTTAAAGTTTTCTTTCATAAACTGTAAATTGTACACTTTTAGGTTTCCTTCATAGGATTGTTGATCAAAATCTATAGCTCTAATTTTATAGATAATTTGATCAAAATCATGAATTGGCGTAATTACATAATTATAGGAACGCATATCGCCTAATAAACGGATTAAACAGCGTTCTTTAAATTTTACAAACTCTTTTGCAATTTGAGATTTTTCTGATGAGGAACATTTTGGTAAAATATTGTTGATAAAATCATCTCCTGGAATTCCAGAAATATGTTCTTCTATTAAAGTGTCTTTATACACCAAGTAGTTGATGTTGTAAGGAGATAAAAGATGTTCTAACTCTAAACCATAAACACGTGAAGCATCTGCTTTTTTAATATAGAAATAGGTGAAATTATCATTTAAAATATTTCTTACTTTAACTCGAAATGGTTTGGAGTTGCCAAATGTACAATAGTCAATAGCATCTACATTTAAAAAAGGAATTGTACTTTCATTACCATCTGAATGCAGAATGGTGTATATTTTTTTAAGACTTCTGTCTATTTCTAATCTATCCCATTCAGAATAATAGGTTCTAACCCAAAGTGTATCCACATCATTTTTATCATAGACATTTACTGAACCTTGGAAACGCAATAAGTCGTTGTATAAAATACTAATTTTTATACTTCGTTTATATTTTACCAAAAACTCATTAAGTGCATCACTTATTGGAAAAGTTGGTTTCTTTTTTGAGATTAATTTATGTTGCGTTGTCATTATCTTTTAATGATATTACTCAAAAATAAACATATTTAAACAATCTCAAACAACTTACCAGGCAAAGGTTTCAAAATGCCCTTCATTTCCATTTGTAATAAAATTGAAGAAAGTTGAAATAGAGGAATACCACAATCTAATGCAATAACATCTAATAATTGTTTCCCTTCTTTTAAAAGATAATCATACACTTTTTGCTCATTACTGTTCAACTCTAAAAAGAGTTGTTTTTGAATTACTTTTTTAGGTTTCTCTTTAATGTCCCAATTTAACAATCTTACAACATCATTGGCAGAAGTAAGTAATTCAGCCTTATTGTTTTTAATTAAATTATTACAACCTTTACTATAAATATCTGTTGCTCTTCCAGGCAGTGCAAACACATCTCTATTGTAAGAATTTGCAATGTCTGCTGTTACTAAAGAACCTCCTTTTGCAGCAGATTCTACAATTATAGTTGCCTTAGAAATACCAGCTACAATTCGATTTCTTTTCAGAAAATTCTCGCGTAAGGGTTGTTCATCGCTCCAAAATTCTGTTAAAAAACCTCCATTTTCATTAATTTGATGAATATTTTTTTTATGCACTTTTGGATAAATGGTTTCAAAACCGTGAGCCAAAACAGCAACAGTTTGCAAATTATTTTTAACAGCTCTTTTGTGCGCACAAATATCTACTCCATATGCAAAACCACTAACAATTATTGGATTATATTCTGTTAAATCATCTATCAATTTAGTAATAAAATCTCTGCCGTAAGAACTCATATTTCTAGTACCTACAATAGAAATAATTTTATGATTATTAAAATTGATATTACCATCTTTAAACATTAGAATAGGACTATCTATACAGTTATGCAGATTTTTGGGATAATCATTTGCTAAGAAATAGGTGTAATCAATATTATTTTCTTGAATATACTTTAGCTCTGCTTCAGCAAACTGAATATTCTTTTTATCAAAAAGATGCTTTAACGCATTTGCCCCTATTCCATTAATTTTTTGCAGTGAAGCTGTCTTTTCTTTGAAGATTTGCTGCACATCACCTACATTAACAATTAATTTTTTTGCTAAAATATCTCCAATAGCTTTACTCTTCTGCAAACGCAGAATTGCCAATAATTTTTCATCTTTCAATTTGTAACAATTTGAAAACCAAGGTATCAAATTTTTGTTAATAAATATAACTCTAAAACCTTCTTTTTAATCACAAAAATTTTAAATTTGTTTATATGATTTTAGCCAACTACATTAACGATTTACTATATAGATATGATTGTGTAATTGTTCCTGATTTTGGAGGGTTTGTAACTAATAAAAAAGGTGCAAGTTTAAATGAAAGTAATCATACTTTTTACCCACCATCAAAACAAGTTACATTTAATGCTCATTTAAAAGATAGTGATGGTTTATTGACAAATTATATTGCATCATCAGAAAATATTTCTTTTGAAAAAGCATCAACTGCAATTAGTTTATCTGTAATTAAATGGCAAAATGAAATTCAAACAAAACCTTTAGAAATTGGAAATATTGGGGTTTTAACATTGAATGAGAATCGTCAAATTATATTTACACCAAATTATAACGTAAATTATCTTTCTGAATCGTTTGGCTTAGAAAACGTTGCATCTTCTCTAATTAATAGAAAAGAAACTGTTGTAAAACCTTTAATTCCTATTTCAGAAAAAGAACCTAAGAAAGGGGTTCCTGCCTTTATAAAATATGCTGCAACAGCTGCTATTTTATTAACATTGGGCTTTATAGGCAATAAAGCTATTCAAAATAATAATCAAAAAACTTTTTTAGCAAATCAAGAAAAAGCTTTAGAGAAAAAAATACAAGCGGCTACTTTTGTAATATCTAATCCATTACCAACAATAGATTTAAATATAAAGAAAAAAGAAGTGAAATCTTTTCATGTAGTTGCAGGTGCTTTTCAGTTTAAAGAAAATGCAGAAAAGAAAGTAAAGCAATTGAAAAAATTAGGTTACAATTCCAATATATTAGGCGTTAATAAATGGGGTTTAACAGAGGTTACTTTTGAAAGCTACACAAACAGAAATGATGCTATAAACAACTTATATAGAATACAAAAAACGATTTCTAAAGATGCTTGGTTGTTGGTTAAAAAATAGATTTTATTAAAGACGATGCTTATCTTTGCAGAAATTTTTTAGATGGAAGCAAAAACAGCAAAAGAATCCTTAACTGTACTTACTGATTTAGTTTTACCTGGAGACACTAATTATTTAGATAATCTTTTTGGTGGAGAATTGTTGGCAAGAATGGATAGAGCTTGCAGTATTGCTGCTAGACGTCATTCTTGTAGAATTGTTGTAACCGCTTCTGTAAACCATGTTGCTTTTAATAAATCTGTTCCTGTAGGAAGTGTAGTAACATTAGAAGCAAAAGTTTCTAGAGCTTTTAAATCTTCTATGGAAATTTATGTTGATGTTTGGATTGAAGACAGGCAATCAGGACAAAGAACCAAAGTAAACGAAGGTATTTATACTTTTGTTGCTGTAGATGAAACTGGAAAGCCTGTTCAAATTCCTCAAATAATTCCTGAAACTGATTTAGAAAAAAAACGCTTTGATAGTGCTTTAAGAAGAAAACAGCTGAGTTTAGTTGTGGCAGGAAAAATGCTTCCTAACGAAGCAACAGAATTAAAAGCTTTATTCGAATCTTAAATTAGAATAAAAGAATTCCTAAAAAAGAAGTGATTGTATATTTTACCAAAAGAAAATCAACTTAAAATTTAAATAAAATTGATTGTATATTAGCGAGAAGGCTTTTACAATTAATCTTATGATTCAATCTTACAAGAAAAATCCTGCTTTAGCAGAAAAATACGATACCATAATTATTGGTTCTGGAATGGGCAGTTTAACTTCTGCTGCTATTTTGGCCAAAGAGGGTCAAAAAGTATTGGTTTTAGAACGTCATTATATTGCTGGAGGATTTACTCATATTTTTAAACGTAAAGGTTTTGAGTGGGATGTTGGTATACATTATATAGGAGAAGTTCAAAGAGAAACTTCTGTAATTCGTAAGTTATTTGATTATATTTCTAACAGTGAATTGCAATGGGCCGATATGGGTGATGTCTATGATAAAATTGTAATTGGTGATAAAGAATATGATTTTGTAAAAGGTGTACAAAATTTTAAAGAGAAAATACTTTCCTATTTTCCTGACGAGAAAACTGCCATAGATGATTATGTGCGTTTGGTTTTTGAAGCTATTAAAACCAGTCAAAAATTTTATATGGATAAAGCGTTACCACCAATAATGAGTAAAATTTTTGGCGGAAAAATGCGTAAACCTTTTTATAAATTTTCTGATAAAACCACTTATGAAGTTTTATCTTCTTTAACCAATAATGAAGAATTGATCAAAGTACTTTCAGGACAATATGGAGACTATGGTTTACCTCCAAAAGAAAGTAGTTTTGTAATGCATGCGGCTGTTGCAAGACATTATTTTGCTGGAGGAAGTTTTCCTGTTGGCGGTTCATCAGAAATTGCAAAAACTATTGACAAGGTGATTGAGAAAGCTGGTGGAACTATTATAATTAATTCTGAAGTTGATGAAATTATCATCAAAAATAACAAAGCTATTGGTGTAAATATGAAGGATGGCAAAAGTTTTTTTGCTGAAAAAATTATTTCTGGTGCTGGAATTATGACTACTTACAACAAATTAATCCCAGAAAAAATAGTTGAAAAACATGCATTAAAACAACAATTAAAAACTGTAAAAAGATCTGTTTCTCACGCCTGTTTGTATATTGGTTTAGACGGTTCTCCAGAAGAATTGAAGCTCCCAAAAACCAACTATTGGATTTATCCTGATAAAATAGATCACGATACTGCTGTACATAATTATTTAAATGATTTAGATGCAGAATTTCCAGTAGTTTATATTTCATTTCCATCTGCTAAAGATCCTGATTGGAGCAACAGATATCCAGGAAAAAGCACGATAGATATCATCACTTTACTACCTTTTGAAGGTTTTAAAAATTGGAATGGAACAAAATGGATGAAACGTGGTGAAGACTATAATGATAAAAAAGAAAAAATAGCGCAAAGACTTTTGCAGGTTTTGTATAAACACATTCCACAAGCTAAAGGTAAAATTCAACATTATGAACTTTCTACACCACTAACTACACAACATTTTATAAATTACGATAAAGGGGAAATTTATGGTTTAGACCATACTCCAAAAAGATTCAGACAAAATTTCTTGAAACCAAGAACCAAAATTAAAAATCTATATTTAACAGGGCAAGATGTTGTTACGGCTGGTGTTGCTGCAGCTTTATTTTCTGGAGTAATTACAACCTCTGCAATGACAGGGAAAAATATTATTAAAAAAGTAATGCAAAAATAATTACCGTCTCATAATCCAAGAAGAAGGGTTTAGACGTTTTGTATTTTTAAAAAGAACAAAAATTAAAACGGTTTTATTGGTAACTTTATCTTTAAAAATTTTTCCAATTTTTTGACCTGTAATGATTTTATCCCCTTTTTTTACATAAGAATTTTCTAAATTTTTATAGGAGGTTATGTAATTTCCGTGTCTTATCATTACATTTTTTGTTTTTCCAGTTCCTATCAAAACATTCAAAACTTCACCTCCAAAAATAGCTTCTGCTTCATTACCATTAGAAGTTGTAAAATGCAGTCCTGTGCTGTTTATAGTAATTCCAGAAAAAACCGGATGAGGTTGCACACCAAAACGTCTCGTAATTAAACCATCTTTTACAGGCCATGGTAATTTACCTTTATTTTGTTCAAATTTTGCAGCTAATGCTTTGGCTTCCGGACTTAAAATGAATTTATCATTCTTTTTTGAAACGGGTTCTTTACTAGTATTTTTTTTCCTTGCTATGGCATTTGCTTTTGCAATTTCTGCTTTTATAAGTTTATCTATTTTGGTTGCAATCCGTCTCTCCTCCTTTTGCTTGTTCTTAATTTCTCTTTTGTATTTCCCTTCTTTTTTCTTGATTTTAGCAATTAAAATTTCTTGATTTTTTTTATCTGACTCAATTGCCTCTTTTTGGTTTTTTTCTGCCAAAATCAAAGTATCTTTTACTTTCTTTTGATAAAAAAGCGAGTCATTTATTTTTGTTATAAAATCAGTTTGCACTTTAATTGCTTCACCTTGCTTTTTTCTAAACTTGGTATATTGTTTCATATACTCCAAGCGCTTATAGCCTTGATAAAAGTTTTGAGAAGACAACAAAAACATTACTCTACTTTGTTGTGACTTGCTTTTGTATGATTTATAAATCATCTCTGCGTAATCTGCTTTTAAAGCATCTAAATCTTTGTTAAGCTTCTGTATTTTTCGTTCGTTTACTTTTATTGTGTTAGAAAGTAAACGAGCTTCTAAATTAATAGTGTTGATTAATTTATTTCTAGTACTAATTTTCTGATTGATATCTTTCAAAGCATCTAAAGCATTTTTTTGCTTTTTAACCTCCGTAAAAAGTAAATTATTCAGCTTTATAATTTCTGATTTATATTTTTTTCGCTGGCTTTCTAGCTGCTTTCTAGTTTGACCAAAAGCATTAGACTTCATTAAAACAATGAATACCAAAAAGACAAAAAATTTGAAAGATTTCATTAAAATTTTAATTGTTTATAGCCTTTTGGAATATTAAATGACATTTTTACATCTGTATCAAAAACCACAGATTTATATTGCAAATCTATAGCTGTTAAAGAGTTTTTACTCTTTGCTTTAATTTTTACCGCAGATGGAAAAACCACATCATCTATTACACTATATGACGGGTATTTTACATCTAATCGCAAATTTTTATCAACATTTACAATGGATTGTTCATCTAACTTAAAATGAGCAGGATTAATATTAAAGAAAATATCAAACAATTCAGCTTGTTTTTCTGGTGATAATATATAGGTATTATCTACGATTTCTACAACCTGCTTTTCTTCTTTTAGATTGGTTAAGGCCTGTCCTAAAAACAAGTTTTGAAGTTGATCAAAGTTAATTTCTACACCTAATAACTTTTTAATCATTGAAAAATCGCCTTCAAAATAATTTTTAAACGGAGAAGAATAATAACGAACTGCAGTTGGAGTAATTTCCGCTTTAAAAACCGTAATAAATTTAGATCCTTTTAACCATATTACCTCGTCTTTTTTAATTTTCATGCTCACAGACAAAGCTTGTTTTGATTTTCCATTATCAAAATTCACTTTCAGTTTTGCGTCAATATTTTGCTTATCAAAATGAGCTTCTGTATGTTTTTTTGCTACTTTTCTTGCAGATATATTTTTTGTAGTTGCATTTACATCAATCATATTTTTGGATGTTTTACAAGAAGTCAAGATTATTGTAAAAAGGAATACGTATTTTAAAAACTTCATTATTAACTCTTCAATTTATTTGCTTTTTGCTGATATTTATTTCCTTCTTTATCGTCACCTAAACCTTTGTAAGATTTTGCAATTTCTTTATAAAAATCAGCTTCCATTTCATTTTCTAATACGAAATCTAAACCCTCTTTTAAAACTAATATTGCTTTTTTGTATTCTTTTTGAGTAGTTAATGCTCTTCCGTTTATCAAATATAGATTTGGTTGGGCAGGAAACAATAAAATCCCCTCTGAGCTGTATTTTATCAATTCTGATACATTATCCGCAGAAAACTTCAAAATTTGATTTAAAAGTTGATACGATTTGTCAGTTTCAAACTGTTTTTTTAAGTCACTAATAGTTAATGTCTTTTCCTTTTTGACTTTTTGAGAATACCTATTTCCTAATTTCTCCTTTAATTTTTTTAACCTGGTCAAGAGTAGGTTTTCTTGTTCTAAAGTTTCCATTAAAGCAATTGCTTCTTGGTATTGCCTATCATAAATATATAATTGCACTAAAAAGTCTCTTTCTTTTGGATTTAAAACAGTAATTTGTTGTTGTACCTTAATGGCTGCTTTATAATTTCTTTCTTTTTGATAAATTTTTACCAAATGTTTTAACATCCAAAGATTATTGGCGTCTTTCTGTAAAGCTCTATTGATATATTCTTTAGCCAATAAACTATTATTAAGTTCTAGATAGTTCTTAGAAAACTCATAAAAAACAGCAATATCATTTTCTAATAATTGATTGCAGCTCTCCAAATTTTCAATAGCTTTTTGATAATTTCCTATTGCTTTTTCAGATAAAGCCTTAAAAAAATATTGTTGAAATTTAAGTTCGGCATCTTCTGTTAAATCTTTATTTTCTGGAATGCTATCTTGTGAAAAAGAAAAAGAGTGTTGAAGAATAAAAAACAAAGTAAAGAGAATAATCTTATTATTTTTCATCTTGTTTTCTATCATTATTACACTCTTTATTCTAATTTTCATTTATGTCAACTCGGTATAATCTCCAATACTTACAGAAGTATATTCACCATTATATTTCGCAAAATTCCCAATCATAGCGTTATCTAAATTAGCATTAGAAATTTCTACATTAGTTTGTATTAAGGAGTTTGTAATTGTTGAATTGATTACCAAACTATTTTCTCCAATAGAAACATAAGGCCCCACAACTGTATCTTTTAAAACTACGTTTTTACCAATAAAACAAGGCTCAATAATTTGTGAATTCTGTAAAACTACATCATCAGAAACTAAATTGTTACCTGCTTTGTGCTCAAAAGAAAGTGTTTGCTTATTAGTATCTACTGTTGGGTCTTTTTTACCACAATCCATCCAAGCACTTACTGTTCCTGGAACAAATTTAGCCCCCTGCTGTTTTAACGATTCTAAAACATTTGTCAGTTGATACTCTCCATTCTCTTTCAAATCATTATCAATTAAATGCTGAATTTCTTTCAGAACTTTTTCACCACTTTTAAAGTAATAAATCCCGATAATAGCTAAATCTGAAACAAAGTTTTTAGGTTTTTCTATAAAGTCAGTAATAACACCGTCTTCTAATTTAATCACACCAAAAGCACTTGGGTTTTCTACTTGACTTACCCAAATTGCACCATCAGCATTTGCATCCAATTTAAAATCTGCTTTAAATAAAGTGTCTGCATATGCAACAACACAAGGACCGTTTAAAGATTCTTTTGCGCAGTAAATAGCATGTGCAGTTCCTAACGCCTCCTCTTGCACATAAACAGAACCTTTTGCACCTAATTCTTTTGCAATTTTTAATAATTTATCTTCTGTGTCAGCTGGGAAACCCTTGGCTCTACTTCCTATCACAAATGCTATTTCATCTATTTCCTCATCAATAACAGAGGCAATATCTTCTACCAAACGTTGCACAATTGGCTTACCAGCAATTACTGTTAAAGGTTTAGGAACGGTTAATGTATGTGGCCTTAAACGAGAACCAATACCAGCCATAGGCACTATAATTTTCATATGATATTATTTTGATGTTTTTACGGCAAGATAGCATTAATTGATAGATTCTAAAATTGTTTTTCTTCTTTAAAAAGATTGGTTTATTTAGCTCCATCCCTAATTATAGGGATTTAGCTCACTATAAATAGGGAGAAGAAAATTTCACTACAAATAGGGATTGACAAACACTCTAGTTTCATATATTTTTGAGCGGTAAATATTGATTATCTACACCCTTATTTACTGAAAAACAATAAATTAATTCAAAAACTCTACAAACACATGAAAAAAAATTCTCTAAACTCATTGAATTAAATCTAAGAGCCCTGTGTAGTGATATACCAGATGAATTGGCATCAATTATTCCGATAGCATCCTTTGCCGGAGAAAACTGTCTAAGGGATAACCCACAAAGCCCTATTTCCAGTTTGGCAAATATAACCTCTATACCAGGTCATCAGATTACCGATCTAAACTTATGGAAAGCAATCGCTGAATTAGTTTTCATTAAAGATGGATCCATAAGACAAAGTATCGACAAGAGAACTGGGTTCCCTCCAAGAAAAGACCAAATGAAAAGTGATTTTCTCGATTTTCTTGGGATGTTAACCACCCATAACATTTTTCTACAAAAACTCCGCGAAGTACGAAACTTACCGGAACCAAATTTCACAGACTTCGAATGGCAAGTATTAGAATCAACCTTATTACTCTTACCAGATATGGCTAAAACCCTAAGAAATGTGTTTAGTGAACAGGGAAAAGCAGACTTTACAGAAATTTCCCTTACCGCAAGAAAAGCCCTTGGAAGCGAAGATAATCCTACAGACCTTCTACTTTACCTTGACTATAAAATCCAACATATCCTTGTGGATGAATACCAAGATATTTCATTCAAACAATACGACCTGTTAATGAAACTTACCTCCGGTTGGATCCCAGACGATGGGCGAACCATGTTTATTGTCGGTGATCCCATGCAATCAATATACAGGTTCCGCGATGCAGAGGTCGGGTTATTTCTCAAAACAAAAAAAGAAGGCCTTGGGCAAATCCATTTTGATCCTCTTCTACTACGAACCAATTTCCGATCAAAAAAACCAATTGTGGATTGGATAAATGAATGTTTTAGATTGATCTTCCCAAATAAAAACGACCAATATTTAGGCGCTATAAAATTTTCACGCTCAAGTGCAGAACAGACCGAAACAACTCATTCTAATGTTTTCGTGCGACCTGTCGACAAGGAAGCAACTGAAATAGCTAATTTAATTTTATCTCTTCAGGAAAAGCATCCTGATAAAACCATAGCAATCCTTGTGAGAGCACGAAACCATTTGAAATCAATTATAAAAGAATTTCGTGATAGAAAAATAAAATTCCAAGCTGAAGATATTGATTCGCTCACTTCACGCCCTGAAATAATGGATCTTCTTGCTCTGATGCGAGCACTTACGTCACTAAGCGATCGAGTGGCGTGGTTATCGATTCTTCGAGCTCCTTGGTGCGGTTTGTCATTAGCTGATCTCCATAAAATCTGCGATGCCGATAAAAATACTCCTGTTTGGAAATTATTACAGGATAGTAGGCGCATTGGAAATCTCAACGCAACCGGACAAAGACGACTTGGACGGATCATTCCAGTACTCTCCGAAACCCTAAAATCATTACCCTTAACAAATTTCAGAGACCTACTTGAAGGGTGCTGGATTCAGCTTGGAGGTCCAGCCTGCGCTAACCGAGACAATTTTTCAGATATAGAAATTTTTTTCGATAAGGTCAGCGAATTTCTTGAATCAAATGAATTGTCAAATATTCGGATATTTCAGGATGACATAAACCATCTATTTTCAAATTCCCGGGTTGAATTAAAAAATACTGTTCAAATCATGACGATGCATAAAGCGAAAGGCCTTGAGTTTGACTTTGTCATAATTCCAGGGCTTGAAAAAACTTCAAAGGCTGAGAAAAAACGTCTAGTCAACTGGATGCCTCATGGTGAGGATTTATTAATAGCCCCAATTGAGGAGAAAGGAGGGCCTTCGTCACACATCTACAGTTTTTTATCTCAATTTGATCGAAATAAATCGGATTACGAAACGTTACGACTTCTTTATGTTGCCACTACACGAACGAAGCTGCAGCTACATCTTTTTGGTCAGTTTTCAACTGATGGTAAAGTTCCTCTAAAAGGATCACTCTTAAACAAATTGTGGCCTTATATAGGAGAAGAGTGGTCTCAGATATCCCGTTCTATGGTTGCTGATATACAAAACCTAGAAAATTTAGAAAATATTTCAATACCTTCAATAAATCGACTTCCAGAAAATTACGAATTACCAGAAACTCCTCCAAGCATAGAATTGGGGAGCAACATGGAACTTCAGGATGAACCAGAATCCCCAGAATTTGTTTGGGCAGGTAGCGGAGCAAGGTGCCTTGGGATAGTGATGCATAAATGCTTTCAAACCTTAGCTGAAGAAGGACAAGAAAATTGGACCAAAAAAAGAATTAGCAGCTTAGAAACTAGTATGTCTGCAGCTTTAAAATCCCAAGGGTTACCTCCTGAAATGATCCCAGAAGAAATAAAAAAAGGGAGAACTATGCTCCGCAATATATTGGGCCACGATACAGGAAGATGGATTCTTGAGTCTCACAGAGATGCACGTTGTGAGTATTCATTGACTCAGATGAAAAATGACATCTACCGATCAAGAATTATTGACCGAACATTCATAGACGAAAATGACGTTCGATGGATTATAGATTATAAAACGGGAGGACACATGGGAACAAACCTAGAAACTTTTTTTAATAATGAAAGAGATCGCTATCACAACCAACTCAATCAATACGAAAATCTTTTTAAACAACTAGGAGAAACACGGCCCATTAAAAAAGCACTCTACTATCCGATGCACAAGGAATTTCTGGTTTTTTAGAAAGCAATCATTGTGTATTACAAAAATAAAAAAACGGGAGGGGATTAATCCCTTCCCGTTTCTTTGTAGGAGCGTATCCAAAGCCCGTTTTGAATATCGCCCGAAAAATCCATGTGGAAAAATTCTATTTTAAAAATGAACTTATATCTTCTTAACGGCAAAGGGTCAAAAAAATACAATTTGAAACTTAATTCTTTATTTATCAATAACTTACCATGATATCACCTTAAAAGCAACGCTTCAAGCTATCCTTTTAAATAAGACCACATTAAGACAATGTCAAGCTACCCAGAGGTAATGATTTAATATCCAGGGAAAATATTAGTGAGCGACGTAATCAAATGCGAGGACTTAGACCCATTCTATCAATCTAAGTTTAATTAAGGAGAGACAAATCAAACCAGCTCAAATTAGTAACAAACCCCATTCTCTT
>ENA-OSET01000599-OSET01000599.1-sediment-metagenome-genome-assembly--contig:-NODE-599-length-40143-cov-5.523486_pt1 | contig 40143 bp, 29 predicted proteins | sample MGYA00237882_ERZ534229 | MGnify/ENA primary metagenome ERZ534229 (study PRJEB26408, sample SAMN06266212) | sediment metagenome | isolation source: Hudson Canyon methane seep mesocosm | place: USA:Hudson... | reverse complement strand
AGAATATAACATCACTGGGTTATCGAATTCAGCCGCCACTTCGCGAAAAATATGAATACTTTCAGCTTCAAGTTGCTTTAGATGGGATACGGTTGGGATCGAGTTAGACATGGCTTTCTCACGCAAAGTTGTATGTTTATATTAAAAAGTTCTATTGGTAGAACAATAACAAAAATAGAAGGGTATCTGTATTCTTATTTGTGCTATCACAGTCATAAATGACATGAAGGAAAACACAACACCAATAAGCTTAAAGAATCGTTCTTTCTGAGTGACCAATTCTTTATGCTATTTGGTTTAACCTACTATTCAAGTTGGTCAAGTGTGTGTTGCACTTTGTCGAATGTATCTGCTACTAGTTTGTCATCTTGCTTACCTAACAAGCTGACAATAATAATAGTGAAGCTAGCGACTAAAAAGCCCGGAACAATTTCATAGATCCACGCACTCAACATTTGGCCGTTTATGGTGATTGGCGCATAAATCCATATTAATACCGTAATTGCGCCGGACAACATGCCTAATATTGCCGATAATTTGGTCATCCGTTTCCAAACCAGGCTAATCAACACTAAAGGGCCAAAAGCCGCACCAAACCCAGCCCATGCATTACTCACTAAATCAAGAATGGTGCTATTGCGATCATATGCTAAATAAATTGCCACTAAAGCCACTAATGCTACTGATACTCTACCTGCGGTAACTAGTTCTTTCTGACTGGCGTCTTTACGTAAAAATGCTTGATAAAAATCACCGGTTAAAGAACTCGAGGTGACTAATAGTTGTGAAGAAATAGTACTCATGATTGCGGCCAATATAGCGCCTAACAAAAAGCCACTAATTAGAGGATGAAAAAGTATTTGTGAGAGGTAAATGAAGATGGTTTCTGGGTCTTGCATAGCTCCTTGGGTTTTGGTCACATAGGCTAGGCCTAATAAACCAGTGGCAAGGGCCCCTGAAATAGAAATGAGCATCCAACTGATACCAATTCTGCGCGCCGTTTTAATATCATTTACCGAGCGTATCGCCATAAATCGTACAATAATGTGGGGTTGACCAAAATAACCTAAGCCCCAAGACAATAACGATATGATGCCTATAGCTGTCATCGCTTGCCCGGTGGACGCGTTAATAAATAAATCTAAAAAGTCAGCGTCATATGTCGCCAGTTGTGTCGCAGCGCCGCTGAACCCACCTAAATCAAATAACACTACAACAGGCACTAAAACCAAAGATACAAACATAATACAACCTTGCACAAAGTCAGTAATACTGACCGCCATAAACCCACCCAATAGGGTATAAGCTACAACAACGCCAGCAGTGACATACAACCCCATTTCATAACTTAAACCAAATGATGACTCAAATAATTTGCCACCGGCTACTACGCCAGATGAAGTATATAAGGTGAAAAATATCACAATCACTATTGAAGAAATTAGCCTTAAGCTATGGCTTGTGTCGTTAAAACGGTTTGCAAAATAATCAGGAATAGTTAGCGCGTTTTTTGCCAATTCGGTGTAAACACGCAAACGAGGAGCTACCCATAAATAATTGAGATAAGCGCCAATTGCCAAACCTATGGCAATCCAAGCACTAGAAAGTCCGGATACATACATTGCACCAGGTAAGCCCATCAACATCCAGCCACTCATATCCGATGCACCAGCAGAAAGGGCTGTTACTTTTGGACTTAAGCTTCTGCCACCCAACATATAACCTTCAACGTCTGAGCTGGATTGTTTAAACGAATATAAACCAATGCCAAGCATGACCAAAAAATACAGGCCGATAGATATAAATGTGTAGGGGTCCATTGAAGCTTCCTTAGAAGTAAGTGACGAAAAGATATGAAGTTTTTAGATGGTGTCGTATGCTAACAACTGAATCAACAATTCGCTAGTCAGATGCCAATATGTATACAAAAACCTTTGGTCAATTAACTAAAGAAGAGCTTTACGCCCTACTGAAACTGCGTCAGCAAGTATTTATTGTGGAGCAAAATAGTATTTACTGTGATCTTGATGATTATGACCAAGAAGCCATTCATTTCTTGGAGTGTGATCCACAAGACCGCTTAATAGCCTATGCCCGATATCGTTATATTCCACTGAATGATGAAGTCAAAATTGAAAGAGTGGTGTTGGCGCAGCAGGCTAGGGGACTTGGGCTGGGTAAATCTTTGCTTGTCACTATGCTTCAGGATATTCAGGGTGAATATCCTGAAGCGAAAATTACTCTTTCTTCACAGATTGATGCCGCTGAGTTTTATCAGCAGTTGGGGTTTGTTGAGTTTGGGGAGGTTTATGATGATGGTGGGATTATGCATGTAGGGATGGTTTATATGCCCTAGCGGGCACCATGCGCTGACGCTTACTGCATTCATGCAGTTGTTCAATTGGCATCCCTGCCAAATGACTTACTTTTTTTCTGCAGGCAAAAAAAGTAAGCAAAAAAGCCCGCTCGCCAAACTATGTTCTTCATCCAATTATTGCTGCTATTTAGCAGGTCGTCGTAATGTGCTCCCGGCACTCTACGACTCAATTTACATCTATGTAAATTGACCTACTAAATATCAGCAATAATTGGCGAACATACATGCGAGGGTACGTCAAAAGACAAACGCATCGGCTTCGCCGATATCGCTTTGGTGGCTCCGCCACTTATTTTTCCGGCCTTTAAAGATTCAGCTAAAAATGGCTTATTCTTGGGGCAAATGACAGGGAAGTCATTTTAGTGGAGCTTGAAGGGATGATTGTTTATGCAATACATGTTTTTGAGTCGTGTGAAGGTCAACTATTGAAGTAGCGATTCAGCGAACAGTTGTCATTGTTGTGTTGATATCAGAGCTCCAATTTATTAATCTTTTGTTGGATCAACAAGGTTACCTGAGTACATTAATGTGCCAGTTGGGTTGTGAAAGACAAAATAAATAAAGGGGTGATTGAATTCAACTATTACCTCTTCTTCAATCAAAAAAATTAAAAAATCAGTGTTCACGTTATTGGTTATGAAAAGTCCATAACTGGAGTTTTGCTCAACAAAAACGGGTAATGGTTTTTGTTTTAAATTAACAAATGATTCTCCCGCTATTTTTATGCCCTGTTCGTTAATAACTAGCAAACTTTGCCCATTGTATATGTTGGCATATAAATCACGCTGTGCATTTGCCGATAAGTTGGATATGTCGGCGTTATCTTTATCAAATATTTCCATTGAGCTGTCTAAGCCTGTAGCCTTTAGAGCAATTGAAAACGAAGGCATAGAAATTTTTACTTGAGTTAAATAACTGTTGCTTTTCATGTGATTCAGTTGTTCTAAGGTCATGTTGTTTTTATTCGCTCGATGTTCATCAATGTCATGTGCTGAGTATAAAAAGAATGACCACTCAGGATCACTGGATGGCAAAGTGATAAAAGTGCCTTTGTCATCAGTGTAATAATGTGTATCTAGCTCAATATGCATTAGTGGCACGTCAATAATCGACTGATCCAGTAATTTAAATTCACCCAATTTGGTCTGTTGTGGATCAAATGGAGTTTTCCAGCTTGTTTCTAAAAAACTCATGTTACTTATAAGCAAGACTGAGTCGTTTGGCCTAATAAAACTGTCTGTTTCTGATGGTAAAAATTCACCAGTGACTTTTGCTAATTGCTGTATGTAGCTGTCACTAAATAGTTGTAGATCTTTATCCGTATCAATTGAAAATAATTCAGTGCCAAAATATGTCGCACTTTGAGCTAAAAATTCAGCAGAAAATGCATAAGTTTGTTGGCCCCACATAGTATTAACTGATTGAAATGATTGCTTAGAGTTACTCGCAGAAAGGGTTAAATTTTGTTCTAAAGTATTGAAAACTCTAAAAAATTGTTGTTGCTCAGTGAACCCAGTTGGATTTAAATATCCAAAATATTCATTTATTTCACTAAGACTGTTGTTGTTAGCCGCCGCTGACGTTAATGCAAATAGCGACAACTCGTTATAGGGAGAGCTTAAAAAATTTTTAGATGCAGAACCTGATTGAAAACTTTCAAAAGAGAACAAGTTAACTTGGTCTTTCCATTTATCTGTGTCTTGCTGATTAGCCAATTGACTGGACCGCACTGCAGGTGTAGAAAAACTTGTGTTAGTAACAACATCATTTTCTGGAGTATTACTGAAAGACTCTGAAACAGTTTTTGTCTCTGGAGTATCTCCTGTACCACATGCAACAACTTGTAACGCAATAGCTAAATAAACAATCGTCTTTTTCATAATATTCCTTTATTAAATACTCAAATCAATTTGCTAATTAGAAAACTAAACACCATTGTTTTTTATTCTATCTGAAGCATAAAAATATATCCATTTAGACTGTGTAGAATGGTGTTGAGATCTTTGAAGTAAACTAGTTAATGCGTTTCTTAATTTGGTAATCAAAAATGCCTCCGTTTGGAGGCATTTTTAGTTTGAATTACTAGCAAAAGTTAAGCAGAAAAATGTATCTTCCGTTTAAGCTGTTCTTTCATTTTTTGCACATTAGCGCCTTCTTCACCGACCACTACAATACTTGCGCGATTGACGTCCATGGCTTGGCTTTGGTATCCGCGGCCGTTGGCTGAGCTTTTGGCATTGTGGGTGTCGTCGTGAGGGATCACGAATACTGATACTTTGCCATTTTCGCCTTGCATCACCATGTGTAAGCTTCTGACGTTTTCGAAGTCACAAAAGTTGGCGTAGTACACTTGGCCTAATTCTTCTGTGAACTCACCACCAAACTGAGCCAGTTTTGCATTCACTTGCTGCAGTGACACATTGTCTTGGGCATCTAAAGCATAACTACCTTCTTGATACACATGAGCTATGGCTTGATCGGCTATATTCAACAAACTTTGTTGCTGCCACATGGTAAAGCTTACGCCCACCACAAATGCGACAGATGCAGCCATAGCAAGCTGTATACGATTACGTACTTTACTCGCCCTATGTGATTGCATCGTTTGACGTAGTAACAGCTTGTTCACGAGATCACCAGGTACTTCTACTTGACTGGCCTGTTGCATGCTTTTGTCTAGGTCTTTTAATTCTTGGCTGAATTCCTGCTTTTTAGGGTCGCTAGCGATAGCGGCTAATACCCGTTCATCTGTAGAATTGGGGTCAGCGTATAAGCTACGACGAAACTCTAATTCATCCATTTTTACGCCCCCTATTTTCATTGGATTTATCTAACGCTTCTTTGACTTGATTACGTGCTCTGAATAATCGTGTCATCACGGTGTTTTTGTTTAAATTTAGCTGCTGGGCGATTTCATCACCGCTGTAGCCAAAAACTATCTGTAACATTAGTGGTTCTCTGTATTCTTCACTCAACGACGCCATAATTGCGCGTAACTCTCTGTGCTCAATTTCGACTTCATTCGTTAGCTGATCATCAATCACCGAGACATCATCAATATCAACTAGGTCAAATTGTTTACGTTCAAAACGCCTAGCATTCTCGCGGCGCAATATGGTGATTAACCACGACTTCGCGGCTTTTTCATCTTTGAGTGAATCCAAAGACTTCCATGCGCGAAGAAAGGTCTCTTGTACTATGTCTTCCGCTACCGCTTTGTCTTTCACAAGCCAATAGGCGTAACGGAATATGTCAGTATGAAGAGCCAGTACTAACACTTCATAACGCTTTTGTTTATTTGCCATGTCACTAGAGACCGAGGCTTGTGTATTTTGCTTTCGCGAAAACATTTATAATTCCACTATCACTTTGGCTTGTGTTTTGTTGCGTACCCAACAGAGTTACTTTTGTAACTTTTAGGATGTGGGTGTGTCGCTTTCTAACGACCTACAAATAAACTCGTACTGGCCGAAACAATTGGCCAGCTTTTATGAATTTGGGTACAGAGGCGACAAGTTATGTTTTGTCTGTTTTTTGATACTGCCGCTTTTACGCATTTTACGCAATATTTGCTGTAGTTCTGTGCTTTGCCACTGGTTTTGCCGTTTGGCATAACGTGATGCCAAAAGGGCATTAACAGCGGCATCCAAAGACTGATTATCAATCACTTTTAAGCTTTGTGCTAAAGGTGCTTGTTTGTCTTGAACGTAGTGCCCTAGCCATAGAGAGAGATATTTTTGAATATCAGTATGTATGTTTTTATTGATAGCTTTTTCTAAGGACGCCCATAAAGCCTGTTCACTTTGTGTGTACCTAACAGCAGAATTGTTCTGCTGATTAGTCGCCGCTTTTAAACTCGAAACGTGTTTCCACCACAAGATTAAAGTCATCACCCATAAGATTAACAAAGCGACAGTTAACCAAATCCAATATTGAGGCATGTTAATAGCTTGGTTATTGACAGCTGTTTGTATTGGCTCTTGTGGTGTCACTTCAGGCGCCGTTTGAGCCGTTGGGCTTACGGGAATAGCGCTGGTTGGTTGTATTGCCGCAGGTAATATTTGTAGTGTCTTTTCAGCTAAAATAGCATATTCAGTTTTTTGCGTGATGGTATTAAACCAAGGGATCCTCACTTCTGGGATCACCAGTGGGCCAGCTTGACTGGGGATGATGGCAATACTTTCTTTGCGCTGGGCGACCAACGTATCGTCTTTTTCAACTGTTGTTGTTTCGGCTTGGTCTGGGTAAGTTTTCACCGACTCAGGGTAAATACTGCTAATTTCAGGCAGTTGTTCCTCGACCACACCTATTGCGGTTAGGGTAATCGTTCGAGTGATGGGTTCTCCGGCAATAAACTCTCTGGTATTGCCTTGCCATTCGTCGTCTAGCTGCACAAAGTCACTGGGTAACCAATGTTGATCATAGTTACTTGGGATAGGTAATACGGTAATACTCTGGCTAGGGCCAACTCTATTTACTGCCTTGCTGCGATTAAAAAAGCCAAAACTTTGCCTTGAATTATCAATTACTTCGCCCTCAAATAAAGGACCTTCTATGGTAAACGTGCCACTTTGCTGGGCAATGATAGCGAAGGATCGTTCGATAATACGGTACCGGCGGCCATCAATAACCTCGTCATATTCTTTGTCTTTACCTATTTGCCTAATGTCGGCATTTTCTAATGTTGGACTGGTTAAACTGCCTCTTTGTAAGTCTTTACCTAAATGCAATTTGACCGTGTAACGAATTTGTTGCTGTAAATAGGCTTTTTCAACATCAACTTTGGTTGTAATAAATAGATCTCGCCCACTTGACGTCGCACTGGCTGACGCGGGTACCACTAACACCTCAATTGGTTTTGTAATCACTCCATCTACGTTAAAACTAGGAATGGTGTAACGGCCTTTAGTTTGCGGAATGAGAATCGTTGACCATGTAGTGCTTCTGGTGGTGTCGAAATTGACCATTTTTGTTTGCGAACTGACAGATGTGCGACCTACTACAAAGTCTTTCATCAAAATAGAGGCATCAAATGCATCTCTTTTTACGTCACCGTTCGCCACCACAGATAGAATAAATGATTCGCCCTCCATTACTGGATTTTTGTCAACGGAAGCGGTCACTTCAATTGATTGCGCGCGAACCAAACTTGTTAGCATAAATAAACTTAAGCAGACTATTAATTTTTGCATTTTTGAGATACTCACTACTACCAGTTCCCCTGTATATGTGTTGGCAATCTTTCTCTTTTACGACGTTGTGATTCAATTTGCATTTTACGCTTCAATAAAAATGCAGGATCGTCCGGTACCCGATTAAGCAAGTTTTGCATACGTTGCATTTGCTCTCGTTGTTCATCGGTCAACTCTTCTTCGCCTCGTTGAAGGGCTTGAGCTTCTTGCTCTTGTTCTGATTTTTGTTTATCTGCTTCAGCTTGCTCGGCTTGCTGTTGTTCTGCTTCTTGTTGTTCCTGCTGCTCTTTTTCAGCTTGGCTTTGTTGTTCAGATTCTTCAGGTTGTGACTCACTTTGTTCTGAATTGTCTCCTTGTTGGCTGTCTTCAGACTGTTCACCTTCTTGTCCCTGCTCGTTTTGTTGACCCTCTTGTTGTTCGTCTTGTTGCTGCCCATCTTGGTTTTCTTCGGACTGCTCGCCAGACTGATCTTGTTGCTGTTGTTCTTGTTGGTTTTTGAGCCTTTCGAGTAGCGATTTATTGGCTAACGCTTCTTCATGCTCTGGCTGTTGTTCTAATACTTTGTCATAGGCCGCGATTGCTTGGTCTATTTCACCTAATTGAGCCAACGCATTACCCGCATTATAAGTGGCATCGGTATAACGTTTATCGCTAGGGTCAACCTGTGCAAACGACTCTAAAGCAGCTTGGTAATCTTCATTTTTATAATGAGCCGTACCTTGCCATAACGTGTCATCAAAGGTATTGGCTGCCTGTTCGTACTCATTTTTATTATATGCTTGCATCCCTTGTTGATCAGATGTCTTCCACATGTCTTGCCACCAATCAGCGCGGACTTCGGGAGAATAGGTAGGCAGTAATACGCCTATTAGCATTACCGTTATAATACCCCGCCTAAAACTGTAGGCGGCAAACGGAAGGATTAGTAGCAGTAAATAGGGGCCCATTTCGTGCCACTTATCGCCAAAGTTTTCAGGTTCGCTTTGCTCGTTGTCATCTTGGTCTTGTTCAATCAACGTTTGCTCTACTAAATAGTTGATATCACTGTCGTCAGACTGCATAGGCGCATATCTACCACCGCCAATGTTACTTAAAGAGGTTAAGTTGTTTACAGTCAGTTTTGGCACCACAATCGCCCCTCGACTGTCCTTTAACAACTCTCCATTGGTCAGTTGAATAGGGGCACCTTCTTCTGTTCCAACTGCAAGCACTGATAAGCGGAACTTTGAATCATTTAATATTTCACTGACTTCTTTCATTTGTTGATTGTTAATGCCGTCGGTGACCCAAAATATTTCTCCTTGTTGATACCCCGCATTACTCAGTAACTCAGTGGCTGCTTGTAATCCCAAAGCCGGATCGCTGCCTGCTATTGGCATTATTTCTGGCGTTAGGCTAGGGATCAGAGTGGTAAGGTTTTGCGCATCTGAACTCAAAGGGCTGATAGTGAAAGCATCACCAGCATAGGCCACTAAACCTGTTTCGCCTTCAGTAATGGCATTGACTAAATCGATGGCTTTGTATTTAGCTCGGGTGAGTCTGTCAGGTTTAACATCCGTTGCTCGCATAGAGAGCGACATATCAATTAGTACTACCTTGCCAGTATTTAACTGATAAACCGGCTGCGGTAATCTTTCCCACGTGGGCCCAGCCAATGCGATGGTGGCAATAACCCAACAAAACCCTAGTAAAAATAAAGGCGGGCGGACTTTTTTGATGCCAGCTGTTGTGATCAAATGCTGATATAAGTGACTGGCAAGCACCGATTGCCAACCCGATTGTTGTTTATGCACATAACGAATTAACGCGACCATTATCAACAGTGGAATGATCAACCATAACCAATGCGGGCGAATAAAATGGAATTCAGTAAATTGTGCAAAAGATTCAATCATTTTGTCGCCTCCTTTAACCAAAACTGTTTAATCAAAGGTACTAAGCCCATTAAAAATGTAATCAATAACGCTAAGCCTAGGGGGTAATAGTACAAGGCCTGTAAAGGTCGCATTTGTTTGCTTTCTCTGGCGATGGGTTCAAGTTCGTCGAGTGTGGCGTAGATTTGTTTGAGTGACTCTGCGTCTCTTGCTCTAAAGTATTGCCCACCAGTAGACGTGGCAATGTCAGTTAACATGCCTTCGTCTAAGTCTTGTGAAGGATTAACTTGCCTATTACCAAAGAAGCTTTGGACTAACATTTTGTCAGCACCTACGCCTATGGTGTAGATAGTCACGCCATTGTTAACCGCTAATTCGTTAGCTTGTTCTGGGGTGATATTTCCTGCTGTATTCTGACCATCGGTCAGCAATATCAATACTTTATTTGATTCTTTACGTGTTTCAAATCGTTTTATGGCTAGGCCAATTGCATCACCAATAGCCGTTTGTTCACCCACTAAACCAATTAAAGACTCGTTGAGTAATTGTTCAACTGTTTCTCTATCGTAAGTGAGTGGTGCTTGCAAATAGGCCGTGTCAGCAAACAAAATTAAACCTAATCTGTCGCCAACTCTACGTTTGATAAAATCACTCAGAACATATTTGATCATTTTCAGACGATCTACTTGGCGACCATTGACCTGCATGTCATCAATTTTCATGCTGCCAGATAAATCAACCGCTATCATTAAGTCTCGCCCTTCGGCTGGAATACTAACAGGCTCACCTAACCATTGAGGCCGAGCAGTAGCCAATATGAGGGCAATCCACGCTATCGTAGCCAATAACAAACCCAGCTTTTTAGTGCCTTTATGTTGGCTTTTTGCTTCAATTCCTTGGGTTAGGCTAGGCACACGCAATGCCGCCTCTTGGCCTTGTTTTTTACTGGGAAGCAATAACGCCAAAAGAGGCAAAGGCAACAAAAATAATACCCACATCCATTCAAATTCAAGCATTGTTTTGCTCCAATTGGTGAATAGTATTTTTGCGTGGGGGCAGGGCATGCTTAATCCACGTTTCAACAGACTTGTAGTCCCGTGGGAAATCCACATTTTCTGAGGTGTGTGCTTGGTACAATGATTGTTGCATTAGCTCAAACGACTCAGACACGTCTTTCGCTTTTTTGTCGGGTAGTGTTTTGACTAAAAATTCGCTCCACTTTTGTCCGTGCATTTCTTGGATATTTTGTTGGGGGAAATAGGTCATTGCTACACGTTTTAATAATTGGTTCAGTTGTGATGCACTGCTCAAGTTAGAGCCGTCTATTTGTTGTAGGGCTTGCAAAGCTTGGCGTTTAGCTCGTCTTACTTTTCGAGCTTTGATGATCCAAATGGTTAACATACTTATGACTAACAAAACCAAAGCAAGGAGTAACCACCATCCATAGGCGGGTGGCCAGCTTTCGATTATTGCTGGTGTGCGAATGTCCTTTAGATCTTGAAGTGGATTCATCTGCTTTTTCTCCCAGAAAAACGATCTAACTGCAATTCTAGGGGCTGGCCAGCATCAATTTGTAGAACCTGTGCCTTACATTGTTTTAGGGTGTTTTCAATTTTATCAAAATGCGCTTGGTGTTGATTGCTGTATTGCATTTCAGTGTCTTTTTCGCCTAGTACTATTTGTTGTCTGCTGTGTCCATCACTCAAGGTTACCCTTTGGCTCATATTAACTTTGGGTAACTGGTGCTCAAATGGGTCGCTAATAGGATGAGCAATAACCTCACAATGTTTACTGAGCTGAGCGATGTGTTGTGTAGCGATATCGTCTAATTGACTGAAGTCGCTAATTATAAAGATTAAACTTCCCGGATGAGCCAGCCTGCGTAACCTTGCACATGCATTACCAAGGGTGATTTGTTCTTGATTTTGACCTGAGTCTTGCGACCCTTGTTGCACCTTTATCATGCTGTTTAGTAGTGATAACACCGCTTTTTGCCGAGTAAAGGGTTTACATTCCATATGTTGATGTTGATTAAATACTAAACCACCAATGCGATCACCGCGCTTTCTGGCTGACCACGCAATCAAGGCACTTAAATGCGCCGCTTGTACTGATTTAAATAAAAACTGTGTACCAAATTGCATACTAGAGGACAAGTCGGTGAGTACAAAAACCGGACGTTCTTTTTCTTCTCGATACAGCTTGGTGTGAGTTTTACCGGTGCGAGCGGTCACGCGCCAATCGATGGCGCGAATGTCATCTCCAGCTTGATAATGCCGGGCCTCGTCAAACTCCATGCCACGGCCTTTGGTTTTCGCCAAATAGGCCCCAGCAAGTTTGGCTTGCACCGTTTTACGTGGTGACAGGTTCAATAACGATGTTTTACCTTGATAGTGAATAAGTTCTTTTATTCCAAGGTTCACACCGTCGCTGTGGTATTTAACTAACCATTTTGCAATGTCTTGCATACTGCTTCCTTTAACTTAGATCGTTTAAGGAACAGCCACTAGCTGCATTATCTTGTCTAATACCTGATTTGTATCGACTCCTTCAGCTTCTGCTTCATAACTTAACAACACTCTGTGACGTAATACGTTATGAAATACAGCTTGAATATTATCTGGACCGACAAAGTCTCTGCCCACTAACCACGCATGGGCACGAGCGCATTTATCCAAAGCAATAGTGGCACGAGGACTGGCACCAAATTCAATCCAATTGGCTAAGTCTGAGTCGTAGCGTTCTGGCTCGCGAGTGGCAATAATTAACTGCACTAGGTATTGCTCTAAGGCTTCATCTAAGTGAATTTTTAATACGTCTTGACGGGCGTTGAAAATATCAGTTTGACTTAAATTGGGTGGAGTAACAGGTGTTGCATGCATGGCTTCGTTGCGGGTTAGGCGCAAAATATCTAATTCAGTTTCAGCGCCTGGGTAATCGATTTCCAAATGCATCAAGAAACGGTCAAGCTGCGCTTCTGGTAAAGGATAGGTACCTTCCTGCTCAATTGGGTTTTGTGTGGCCATAACCAAAAATAGTTCTGGTAGCGCATAGGTGGTATTGCCTACGGTGATTTGTCTTTCTGCCATAGCCTCAAGTAACGCAGATTGCACCTTAGCGGGCGCTCGGTTTATTTCATCAGCCAATACAAGATTATGAAAAAGAGGCCCTTTTTGAAAAACAAAACTACCATTTTCGGGACGATATATATCTGTACCGGTCAAATCAGCAGGTAATAAATCGGGGGTAAACTGCACGCGATGAAAATCACCCTCTAGGCCATTCGCCAGAGCATTAACAGCTCGCGTTTTTGCTAAGCCTGGTGGACCTTCTACTAACAAATGTCCATCCGCTAATAGCGCGACTAAAATATTCTGTGTCAGAGTTTGTTGACCCACCACTTGGCTGTCTAAATAGGCTTGTAATTGTTTAAATTGTGCGGCTGCCATAGTGTTAAATACTTCCTTCTAATTTTTGAATATTCAGAAATTTTTCAATTTAAGTTGAATCAATATTGGGTTGGGTTACTAACAAATGTAGATTAACAACCCAGATTACTGACTATGCTAACCGATATAAGGTTCCCCTATAGAAAAACAATGTTACAAAGCTTTAAAAAACCTCAGTCTCGCAAAAAAATTAATATAGCTATTGCCACAAAGCCGTTGCATAAAAAAAATGGGTAAGTTGGGGAGATCTTGATATGCCATCTACACTTCTGGATTACCAAGGTAACATAGCAATTTATAGTGCAAATAAGAATATAGGATTTAAGGGTGCCTTGAAGTCATTATCGTAACTATGTACAATCCGTTTTACTTTACAGGTCAGACCACTGGTCTCTGAATATTTATAAGGGTAGAAAATGACAGCTAAGCAGATAGTCAAAACGAGAGAAGGCGAAAGGATCGCTATTGTTGCAGGTCTTAGAACGCCGTTTGCCAAAATGGCTACTTACTTTCATGGCGTGCCAGCTGTTGACCTAGGTAAAATGGTGGTCAACGAAATGTTAGTACGTAATAACGTTGACCCGATGATTATCGAGCAATTGGTTTATGGTCAAGTCGTACAGATGCCAGAAGCTCCGAACATTGCCCGTGAAATAGTATTAGGTACTGGCATGAACGTGCACACAGATGCTTATAGTGTCTCCAGAGCCTGTGCTACCAGTTTTCAATCAACCGTGAATATTGCTGAGTCGATGATGGCCGGAAATATTAGTGTGGGTGTGGCAGGTGGCGCTGATTCTACTTCTGTTTCTCCAATCGGTGTTTCCAAAAAGTTAGCTAGAGCCTTAACTGACTTACAAAAAACCAAAACGGTTGGACAAAAATGGCAAGTACTTAAAAAGTTAGGCTTGAAAGATTTAATGCCTGTACCGCCAGCTGTAGCTGAGTATTCTACTGGATTGTCTATGGGGCAAACAGCAGAACAAATGGCCAAAAAGCACAACATTAGCCGTCAAGACCAAGATGCCTTAGCACATCGCTCACATACATTAGCAGCGCAAAGCTGGAATGACGGCAAGTTAGCCAATGAAGTGATGACTGCTTACGCTGAACCTTTTAAAGGCGCGTTAGAAAAAGATAACAATGTGCGTTTTGATTCAACAATTGAAGGGTACGCAAAACTCCGCCCAGTGTTTGATAAAAAGCATGGCACGGTAACAGCAGCAAACGCTACGCCGTTGACCGATGGTGCCTCTGCTGTGTTGATGATGACTGAAAGTCGCGCTAAAGAGCTAGGCTATACCCCTCTTGGGTATATTAAAAGTTATGCTTGGGCTGCAATTGATGTGTGGGAAGATATGTTGATGGGGCCTTCTTATGCGACTCCTATGGCACTAGATAGAGCAGGTATGACCCTAAACGACCTTACTTTGATTGAAATGCATGAAGCCTTTGCGGCGCAAACCTTAGCCAACATGAAAATGTTCGCCAGTGATAAATTCGCCCAAGAAAAATTAGGCCGAAATAAAGCAACGGGTGAAATTGACATGGATAAATTTAATGTCATGGGTAGTTCTTTAGCCTATGGGCATCCATTTGCCGCAACAGGTACGCGTATGATTACGCAGATGTTAAATGAATTGAATCGCCGTGGTGGTGGTTCTGGTTTGCTTACAGCCTGTGCTGCAGGTGGTTTGGCTGCAGCCATGATAGTTGAAACGGAGTAGGGTGAAGAATATGACAACAGATAATCAAGCAACAGAAATGCAAAGTGCCTTTACTCTAGATGTGCGTGAAGATGGGGTGGCCATTTTAACTATGGATGTACCCGGCGAAAGCATGAATACACTTAAAGTGGAGTTCGCTGAACAAATCAATACTGTACTCGAACAAATAAATGCAGATAGCAGCATAAAGGGCGTAGTGGTAATAAGCGGTAAAGACAATTCTTTTGTAGCAGGCGCCGATATCAGCATGTTGGCAGCTTGTGAAAGTGCAGAAGACGCTACGACCATTGCAAAAGGCGGTCAAGATATGTTTCAACGTATCGAAGATATGCCAGTAACCTTTGTTGCAGCTATCCATGGCCCTGCTTTAGGTGGCGGTTTAGAACTTGCGTTGGCGTGTCACTACCGTGTTTGTAGTGATGATGCAAAAACCCAATTAGGTTTACCAGAAGTGCAACTTGGTTTATTACCTGGTAGTGGCGGGACCCAGCGTTTGCCAAAACTTATCAGTGTGCAACAAGCCATGAAAATGATGCTAACTGGTGCTTCTGTGCGCGCAAAACAAGCCAAAAAATACGGTATTGTAGATGATATGGTACCTAAATCCATTTTACTTGATGTTGCAATTGAAATGGCCAAAAAGTCTAAACCTAAGCGTAAAGGCCCTAAGTTAGATCTAATGGGGAAATTCTTAGAGAATACCTCTGTTGGCAGAAATCTAATGTTTAGCCAAGCCCGTAAACAAACCGCAAGCAAGACTCAAGGAAACTATCCTTCACCAGAGCTAATCATTGATTGTATTGAGACGGGATTATCCAAAGGTTTTAAGAAGGGCTTAGATGTTGAAGCCAAACATTTTGGTAATTTGGTAATGAGCTCTGAGTCTGCGGCCCTTAGAAGTTTGTTTTTTGCCACCACTGATATGAAAAAAGAAACAGGTATTGAAGGTGTGCAACCTGCTTCTTTAAAGAAAGTTGGAGTGTTGGGTGGTGGTTTGATGGGCGGGGGTATTGCCTTTGTGACCGCTACCAAAGCAGGTTTGCCAGCTCGTATTAAAGATATCCGCAGTGAAGGTATTGCCAATGCGATCAAGTACAGTTTTGATATTCTGAATAAAAAAGTAAAACGTCGTTTTATGCAAAAATCACAGATGCAAAAACAAATGGCATTATTGACAGGTTCAGTCGACTATTCTGGTTTTCGTGATGTAGATGTGGTGATTGAAGCCGTATTTGAAGATTTAAGCTTAAAACAAAATATGGTGGCCGAAGTAGAAGAAAATTGTGCTGAACATACTATTTTCGCTTCAAACACCTCCTCTATTCCTATCACACAAATTGCCGCAAAAGCAAAAAGGCCAGAACAAGTGATAGGTCTGCACTATTTCTCTCCTGTGGATAAAATGCCTCTAGCAGAAGTGATTGCGCACGATAAGACTTCTGACCTGACTATTTCAACAACAGTTGAGTTGGCCAAGAAGCAAGGTAAAACACCTATAGTGGTAAAAGACGGTGCCGGATTTTACGTTAACCGAATCTTAGCGCCCTATATGAACCAAGCTGCAGAAGCGCTTCTTAGCGGCGAGCCGATAGATCACATCGATAAGTCTTTAGTGAAGTTTGGTTTTCCAGTTGGTCCTGTTAAGTTATTAGATGAAGTCGGTATTGATGTTGGAACCAAGATTGGGCCGATTTTACAAGCTCAGTTTGGCGACCGTTTTGCTTCTAACTCAGGATTTGACAAAATTTTGGCAGATGACCGAAAAGGTAAGAAAAACAAACGTGGTTTTTATGATTACTCAGGAAAAAATCCTGGTAAAGAAGTCGACGCCTCTTTGTATACATTATTAGGCATTACACAGGCGTCAAAAATGAGTGGTGAACAAATAGCCGAACGTTGTGTTTTATTAATGTTAAATGAAGCAGCAATGTGTTTAGACGAAGGTGTTGTACGTAATGCCCGAGATGGTGACATAGGCGCTATATTTGGTATTGGATTCCCTCCGTTCTTGGGCGGGCCTTTCCGTTATATGCACACCTTAGGTATACCTCATGTAGTCGCTAGGCTAGAGCATTATCAGGGATTGCTTGGAGATAAGTTCACACCTGCTAAAAGCTTAAAAAACATGGCTGAAGAAGGGCGCTCTTTTTATTAAGAGAGTTGCTATTCACTGTTAGTTTTTATACCAAGCCCGACTTTCATATACCTAAGTCGGGCTTTTTTATGTGCTTTATTTTGGTAAAATTATTAGATAAAGATTAACCAGTGTTAGTCACATAATTGGCCGAATTTTTCAGTCGCAAATTGAGTTAACCCAATACAGGAATGTATGAGATGTTGTTGTTTTTTATAAGCTCGGTGATTTTTAGCGTGATGTATTATGTGCAGTCTTTTAAAACAGGACTAACTGCTAAGAAGTGGGCTGTGGCAGGGTTACTTTTTGGTCCAGTAATCTATCCTTTATTCAGAGCCAGACAAAGAATAAAACTAATGAGAGCCAGAGGATTTGGCAATACGTTATTTCGGGCCTAAAGGCCTAAAGGCCTAAAAAAGAGGATCCCTCTCTTTTTACTTTTTAAGGTTAACTCAGTTATAAACATACTGAATTAGATGTTCCATCCTTAAAGCTAGGGCTAGTCATCATTGACGAATAGTTATCGATCACTCAAACACTCTATTGCTAGATTATGTATTGATATTATCAAAGACTACTTACCAATTTTTTCCAGTTTTCGCACCATTTTTACTAGTATCTGCAGTTGTAGTTGTTGTAGCAGCCTGAGTTTTAACAGGTGCTTGTACCGTTTCTTCAGATTTAATGGCTACCGGAGTAGTTGTGGCTAGTACTAGTGCTACTGCATAAGATTTTAACATTTTTTATTTCCTAGTTGTTTTATTGACGTTTTTGCCGACATTATTTGCCGGTCACGATTTTAAAAGCGAGAACTGTGCCAACATTAAGAGTGTGAACAATATTTACCTCAGTAAAATATATTTTATTTGATTTTCGGTGTGAAAAATTAGCCTTGACGTCTTATGGGATAGAGGATGTAGAGAGGGGAGTTAAATTACACTTAAACGCTGGAATTTTGTATTATTTTTCGAAGTTCGTGATTTTCTTTGAGTAAACGTTCAAATCTAATGGCATTCAAAGGTTTACTATAAAGATAGCCCTGCAACATTTCGCACTTATAGCGTCGTAAAATTGACAGTTGATTTTCATGCTCCACTCCTTCAGCAACCACTTTTAAGCCAAGATTATGAGCAATAGTAATAATTGCTTGGGTCATATGTCGGTCTTCGGTAGAGGTTGCTATATCGTCTATAAAGGCTTTATCAATTTTTAACGTGTTTATCGGGAAGCGTTTTAGATACGCAAGGGATGAGTAGCCTGTACCAAAGTCATCTAGGGCCAAGTGTATGCCACGTTCACGCAAACGCTGCATCATCTTCAGCGCACTTTCAGGGTTTTGCATCAAGGTACCTTCGGTGATTTCACATTCTAAATGCAAGGCAGAGAGACCTGACTTTTGCAGAATATTCATGATGCGTTCATCTAAATCTGGGATCTCAAACTGTCTGGCCGCGATATTAACTGCTACTCGGCCAGTAAACAGCCCAGCGTCAACCCAGCGTTTAGTATCTTCACAAGCTTTTTTCAGAACAACCTCACCAATCTCAATGATTTGTCCTGTTTGTTCGGCTAAAGGGATAAATTGCGCAGGGCTAACTAAGCCTTTATCTGGGTGTTCATAACGAACTAGGGCTTCCATGCTGACTAACTTACCGGTGGCAATGTCGACTTTAGGTTGATAAAAGACTGAAAATAAATCCTCCTTCAAACCATGTCTTATTAGATTTTCAATTTGTAATTGTCGCACCGCATTTTGGTTCATTTCACCGCTAAAGAACTGATACTTATTTCCACCTGCATTTTTGGCAAAATACATCGCTGTGTCGGCATTTTTTAGCAGTTCTTGGGGGTTACTGCCGTCTTCCGGATAAAAGGCAATACCCAAGCTAGCACCTAATACAAATTCTTGTTTATTAATAATAAAAGGTCGTGCCATATTGTCTAATATGGTTTGCGCAAAGTGAGTGATGTGATGGATGTCAGTAGGATTATCAATCAGTATGCTAAACTCATCACCACCTAATCGGTAACATGTGGCTTTGGTGCCAGCTAACTTTTGTAGCCGTTTAGCGATTTGTTTAATTAATATATCGCCTGTTTGGTGCCCCAATGAATCGTTGATTTTCTTGAAATTATCCATATCCATACAGATCAATGCATGTTGCGTATCTCTGCGCACAATATTGCTGTGGTTTGCTTGAAAGAATGAACGATTAGGCAAATCTGTTAAGGGATCAGTATTGGATAACTTAAGTAATTCTTTTTCTGTGCCCTTACGCGATGTTATATCTGAGAATACACCCACATAATGACTGATTTTTCCATCCTCATCAGTGATGGCGTCAACGTTCAATTCCATTTCATATTTTTCTCCTCCCGCACGACGAGATTCAACTTCTCCAAACCAATTGCCTTTTTGTTGCAATGATTTTTTGACTTCTTCAGTAAAGGCGCCGGGATATTGATGGAAGGTTAAATAACTGGCTAAGGCTTGCTCACGGGTTTCGCCAGTATATTTACAATACGAATTATTCACGGAGATAAATTTAAAAGATGTGTCAGTGATAAATACACCATCAGAGATAGTTTCGATAGAGCGCTTAAACAATTTGAGCTGCTCTTCAGCCTCTTTTAAATGGCTAATGTTTTTTAATGTACCAGTCATCCTTTGAGGTTGATGATTATTGTCTCTGGTGACAACCTTACCGCGGTCGAGTATCCATACCCAGTCGCCTTTATACGTTTTAGCCCGATAGGTAATCTCGTAATGTTCGGTTTTTTCGCTTAGATGTTCATTTAAAGTTTGTTGTACACGCTGGATGTCATTTGGATGAATGTTGGCTTCATAGGAACTGTTTACCCTTATATCATCTTGAGGGAAATCTAAGGTGCCCCATGTATTGGAGCGAAATACTTGGCCTTGATAAATATCCCAATCCCATAGTTCATCGCCACTGCTCCAAAGTGTTAACTTTAATCGTTCTTCATTAACGAGAATAGATTGGCGAATAGCACTTCTAGAACGAAGTTGTTTGAGCCAGTAAATTAAAATTAAAATACTTAAGATGGCATATAATATTATGGCGTTTTGTTCTAGCCAGAAAGGTGGAGCTATATTGATTTGAAGAGATCTAGATTCAGACCAAGTAGCTAAAGGTTTTTTGCTCTGCACTACGAATTCATAACTGCCAAAATCCAAGTAAGTAAATTCAGCACGTCTTAACGACTCTGAATCGGTTTCTATCCACTTGTCTGACTTACCTAGCAATCTATAGCGATATTTAACTGCTTCTGGATTAACAGGGTTCACTTGAGCAAACTTAATGCTTAGCCTTGTCGATTCATTTGGCAAATCAATACTACGAGATAAATTAATTGGTTTTTTAAGTGGCGAATTATCCGAATGCACAGATGTTTTTAAGTTAAATAAGCGTAGTTGGGTAATAGTGGGCATTTTACTCTTTTGTAACTGAACAATAGATGCCTTCTGCTTTTTGGCTTCAAGAGACAGTTTATCTGCATCGAACATTAATAAGCCGTCAGTGCCCCCAAATAATATATTGCCTGATTTAGAAAGTAATCCAGAATCTTCATTAAGCTCATTATAACCCAATCTGCTAGGCGCTATGTTTTGTAGTAGTTTTCCGGTTTCTAATGATAATTCGTCTATGCCTCCATTGGCATGTGATACCCAAAGACTGTTTTTAAATTTAATCGATTTTAGGATTTGATTGCTTGCTAAACCATTTTCATAATTTAGCTGTTTTGTAACTTGGTATGAAGCTTTTTCAAGTTTAATAATGCCTTGGCTTAGAGAAGATAACCAATAGCCATCAGAGACTTCAATCACGGAATTAAAGTTCCTAACGGGAGACTTTAAATCTACCATTAGTTGCTTTATCATCTTGTTATCAAGGTTGTATAAAACCATTCCCAAATTTGTGTCAATCCAAAGGTTTTTATTGATATCTACATGTAGAGGTTGAATATAATTTATTTTGTTGTGTGCCAAATCAATTTCTTCGATTTGTAAGCTTTTTGTATCGACCCAATTCACTTTGCCGTTTTCAGTACGTATCCACATGCGCCCAAAAAAATAGGTTAGCTTTATAATATCTTTACCAGGGTAAATTGTTTTAACTAAGGTTATTTTAGAATTACTTGTTTGCTTATAAATAAAAAGCCCACCAGAACTAGCAACCCAAATATGATCGAACACATCGATTTCAAGGGCCCAAATATTATGTTCAAAATCGCTTAAAAACTTTTTAAATACATGATTTTCAGCATCAAATTGGCTTAGACCATTAGATTGAGTTGCAACCCATACTTTTTCGTTGGAGTCTTCTGCTAATCCCCAAACAATCTTTCCTGCTAGCCCAGAATGATGATTGGAGGCTTTGTTAAAAAGCTTTATTTCAGAACTATCAGCGTTATAACGATATAAACCACCTGAATAAGAGCCTAACCAAATTGAGTTGTTTGAGTCTTTATATAGGCTCAAAATATGTGAGCTTTCTAAGCCAAAATTAATGTAGTTTTGAGAGTCGTATGAAAATAACAGTTCTTTGTCACTACTTAAAATACTGATCCCTGTTGTAGTACCAAGCCAGATATTGCCATTGTAGTTTTGTAAAATGCTGAGTACATCGTTACCAACTATTGAAGGATTGCTTTGAGTATTTAATAGTTTTACAGAAGCAAGTCGGTCATCAATGACATAGGCACCTCTTTCAGTTGCGAGCCAATAGGAATCGTCAATTTTCTTAAAATCAAATAAGTAATTTGCATTTATTTTTAGATTCCAAGGATTCGCCTTTTGCAAACTAAATAATGTATTCGACGAATGTTCTAGAATAAAAATACCGTTGGCTAAAGTTCCTAACCAAGTTCTATCTTGTTCACTAAATATCACTTTAATGTCTGCAGGTAGGTTTTCACCGTTAACACTAAAAGGTAGAAACGCGTCAGCTAAAAAATCGTAAAGGAAAAGGTTTTCAGTAGTGGAAACTAATAAATTTCCATCTTGATTCAGGGCAAGAGAAAAAATTTCATTACTGGTTAACTGACTATTATCTTTATTATAAGTAGTGAAATTGTCTTTTAGGGGATTGTATTTTGCTAACCCATTTTTAGTCGCAATCCAAAGGTCACCACGAGAATCTAACAGTAATTTTTTGGTGAAATTATTGGGTAAGGAATTAGGGTCTTTGCTAGAATGTCTATAATTTACGAAGTCATAACCATCGAAACGGCTCAAGCCTTCAAAAGTGCTAAACCACATAAATCCGCGAGGATCTTCTAAGCTATTAGTAACAGTGTTTTGTACTAAGCCTTGAGACTTAGTATATTTAACGAAAACATTGTTAGCAGCATGTGCACAGGGAACTAATAAAAGCCCTAAAAACAGATATAAAACAAATCTGCGGAATGTTAATAAATCACGAATATGCACTTCTCACCTAGTGGTACTGGACTACCTTATTATATTTAGATTTAGTCGGCCGCATATCCTTATCGCCTGATGCTAAATATGCCTAATTTATAGGGTTGCTACAAGTGTTAATCTTGTTAAAAGAGACGACTTGATCAGAAAAGTGATTGATTGCTGCTTTTTTAGCTAGTTTATCTCTGAAATCAGAGATATTGACTGTTGGATTTAAAACTTTTTATATCTGTTATCACGTTGTTGTTGAGTGAGGCAGGGGCTTGTTGTGACTCTCCACTGTGTAATATTATCTCTCCAAACCCTTGTCGGGAAACCAAACAAATTAGGTAGGCTTTGAGTTCAGAAAATTGAATGTCTAAGATTGTTTGGGTCATGCGAGAATTGTAAGTGAATGTACAATCTTGATTTCCTATAGCCATCCACAACCTTTGGCTTTTCATACTTAAATTGGTGTCTTTCTCCATTAATTGTTTCATGACCCCTTTTTTGAGTGCATCCCATATATGACTGAACTGATTAATATTTTCCACGGTTTGTTGCAAAAACAAGTGAACGGCTTGAATCAGGTATTCGGCTTGGTGATGAGGTGATTGAATATAAAAACCTATTCCAGGATGTTGATTATAAGGTATGTAGCCACTGCCAACTAAATAACCAAGTTGCTGTTCGGTACGTAGTTGATTAAAAAACGGTGTGGCGAGTAATTGCTCAGCCAAAATGGTCAGTGCGACGTTTTTTAAACTCGCATCGGGCGCTTGGATGTAGATGACAACCGCTGGGTCTTGATGATGACAATCAACGTAGTGGGAAATGGTACCGCTATGCCTTATGTCAGCTACACCTCTCTGTAATTTGCTGCATGCAGCATGCATGATCCTGAATTTTTTGATGTCATCACTGATTCTATATGCATCTTCTGCTGCCCAATCACCATACATCAGACCTTCTAAATGAAATTGGCTGAGTAATTTTTTCTTGGTTGCCGATATGTCATCAGGCGTTAAGTTTTGCATCACTTCAGCCATATCTGCTGGTGCTTGGTTTTGTTGTTGCATTAGCACTGAAAGAGTTGAAAAAAGACGATTCACTGGTTTGTTTAATAGAGCATTAGATAAGCCTTGATATTGTTTGGCTTTTACTTGCGAATAACTATTAGAAAAATCGTTATTTTCAACAATTTGGGTTAAAAGGTTAGTACAGAATTCGAGTTGGTTTGCACTAAAACCATTGGTTTGCAGAGAAAACCCACCTTGGTGAGGATAGAGATGGAAATGCATACCAGCCAGATTCGCTTGATAATACTTTTGGTTGAATTTTTCGTTCAATAACGCTACCCATAACCTTTTAGCCGTGGTTATCTGAATGCCTTCATTTACGGCGTGGCAATCAAAGGTTAAAAAACAATCACCTTTAGGTTGCTTAAACTTGTCGTCTTGCCCATACCAAATAGCAAGTCCATTCTCGCTGATAATTTGCTTAGGTAGGGTAAATTCAGGAGCAATGGGTTTTGCTGGTTGGCAAGTAGATAAATATTTATTGGCCCTAGGTAACACAAATTTTGCGCGCCAGTTGCCATTTAAAAATGACTTTAAGCGAACCGATTCAATTCTTTCGACACTGTAAGGTGTATGATACCACTTGGCTTTATGAGTTGTTTTAACCAAAGGATTGACGGTTTTTATACGCATGTTTTTTGGGCAGAAAAAATCTAACATTTGTAAGATTATGTCTATTGATGGTTTATCTAGAATGTAGTCGCCTGCAATCAAGTGTTGTGGTGGGTATTCGAACATAGCTTGACTATAGTGGCATGCTTCATCAACGGCCTTAGCTTGGTCGGGAAAGTCCCACATAAGTTGATTAAGGGTGGCGGTTTCTTCGATTCTCCATGTTTCAATACCTTCCTCTCTGATCAATTGAATATATGAGAAAAGTGCGGTGATTATTTCGTCTGAGTATTTAATACCTTCATCTGTTAATTGGAGGTTTATATTAAAATCTTTAAACGTACTGCCTTCTATCCCCCCTCCAGCACTTAAGCTAGTCGCCCAATTTTTGGATTTATAGAAATGTAATAATCCGCCTTCACCTTCATCACCTAAAATATGGCTAAGAACACTTAAGGGTTTACTTCTATAGAAAGAGTGCTGCTCTGGAAGTGCAAATGTCAAAATCATTCTTTGTGCCTTTTGCAGTGGCAAAATATTGATTTCTACTCCTAAGTTTTCCTCAAGGTAAAGTGCTGCTAGCGATTGATCCGGTAACTCATTATTTGATGGCCAATCGTTAAACGTTTGCCGGATAGATTTTTCGCTGACAGCTAGTGGTTGCTGGCTAACTAAACACAAACAGGCATTTTGAGGTTGGTAAAATCGTGCAAATAAGTTTTGCAACTTTTGTTTCAGTTGGTGTGGGCTGAAAGGCTCGAAGGTTTGTTGATTTCCCACCGAAAACTGACTAAAAGGGTGAGCAGGATTGCAGGTTTCTTTGTGCACCTGATAAAGGCCTCTCAAATCGTCTTTCTGTTTTAACAAAAACTCTGCGTCGATTGCACTAATTTCTTTTTCAATAAGTGTTTCGCAGAACACAGGTTTACTAAGCATTGCGAATAAGTGGATTAAGGCTTGTTGTTCAAATTCAGCTGCAACTTCATAGAAATAACTGCTGTACTCGGTGCCTGTTAAAGCATTAATGCTACCGCCGTGGGTGGCAACAAAATCATTAAATACGTTGGGTTCAGTAAAGTCTTCGTTACCCAAAAACAGCATATGTTCCAATAAGTGACTAATACCATGGCAATCTTTATCATCATTGAAGTGCCCTACATTAAAGGTAACAGAGCAGGCGCTCTTTACACTATTAGGATCTTGCACTAGCAAAACTCGCAGACCATTAGGCAATTCAATACAGTTAAAATTACGATTGTCGTAAGCACTTTTCAGCAAAATTCTCTTCCCTTAAGTTGAGAGACGTTTAAAGCATAAACTAATTTTTTAAAGGAGCAGATTTTTAATTATGTTTTTTGCTATATTAGTAAGAACAAGCCTTAATGTTCGAAATACAATTTCTGCGAGAAATATGAAATTAATTATTATGCGTCATGGCGAGGCTGAAACGTTTCGTGTGCAGGACAAAAGGCGTAATTTAACCGGTCACGGTGAAAAACAAGCGGTAGACGCGGGTCGGTGGTTGGTTGGTTATTTAGGTGCAAATACGCCAATTGATATAGCGTTAATAAGCAGTTACGCCCGTGCTCAGCAGACATTCCAGCAACTTAGTTCTGAGGTGAAAGTAATCTCGTCACAGGTTTGTGAAGATGTGATACCTGAAGGAGACCCAAAAGTTGCTCATGACTTTGTTAAAGCTCTTATTGAGGACTCTCCATCAAGCAATGTTATGTTGATTGTCAGTCATATGCCATTTGTTAGTTACTTTTTGGAAGAAGTACACAAAGACAAACAAACTATGTTGTTTGACACCTCAAGTTTGGTGATTGTTGAGTATGATGCAGAACGTGGGGATGGTGTCATCGAAAACATCTATCATCCCGAGTAAATAAGCTTAAGAAAACAGTCCTATGAACCGATATGTTAAATATGATCAGCAAAAGTTTGCCCTCTGTCTTGCAACAGGCACTGGAATACCAAGTAAATGAATCACAACTGACTCACGATGATGAGCTTCAGGGGATTTATGATCGCTTATCAAACTTGAATGAAAAAGTAGAATTTCTAAAGAATAAAATCAAAAGTAACCGAGAAAAGAAAAAGGGCTGATTTACCCCAATCTAGAATAAACAGATAGTTACTCAGAGGCGTTCATTTCCTCACTTCGATAAAATTCAGGTATTACCCGCACCGTTTTGACCATATTGTCTTTCATCTCTAATATTTCGATCGGATAACCGGCGAGACGTAAACTAATATTCGCTTCTGGAATATCTTCTAAATATTCTAAAATCAATCCGTTTAAGGTTTTAGGACCTTCGGTAGGGAATTGCCAATCTAGTTCTTTGTTGAGTTCACGAATGTTGGCGCTGCCATCAATTAACACACTACCGTCTTGTTGCAAATTAGCTTCTTTACTATGATCAGGCAAAAAACTAGTGGTGAAATCACCGATAATTTCTTCCAATATATCTTCTAAGGTCACTAAACCTTGAATGTCGCCGTATTCATCTACTACTAGGCCAATACGTTCTTTTACCTCTTGAAATTTATACATCAAAGTGTGTAAAGGCGTGGACTCAGGTGTAAAATAGATTTCACGCACAGCTCTGAGCAATGTGGCTTTACTAAATTCATCTTTCGATAAAAGTCTTAGCGCATCACGTACGTGAACAAAACCAACTGCATCATCAATACTATCTCTATATAACAGCACTCTAGTGTGTTGCGAGTTGACTAATTGTTTTTGAATATCTTTCCATTCGTCGTTAATGTCGATAGACACAATATCACTACGAGGCACCATAATATCTTCAGCGGTGACATTTTCGAGGTCTAAAATACCAACTAACATATCTTGGTGTTTCTTCGGGATCATTGCACCTGCTTCGTGTACTACGGTACGCAGTTCTTCTCGACTCAGACTATTGCCATCGTCACCTGCAGGTCGCACTCGCATAAGCGCCAACAAACCGTTACATATTCCATTAACCAACCACACCAATGGGTAAAGTAGGGTTAGCAACGGCAGTAAAATAAAGGAGCTAGGAAAAGATATTTTTTCTGGATACAGTGCGGCAAGCGTTTTTGGTGTGACCTCGGCAAAGATCAAAATCACTAAGGTCAAAGATAATGTTGTAATGGCAGTAGCAACGCCAAGTCCTAAATGCCCAAACAAACGCATACAAATAATGGTGGCGATTGAAGAAGCGGCAATATTGACAAGGTTGTTACCTATTAGAATCAATCCAATTAGTCTATCTGGACGTTGTAATAGTTTTTGCACCCTCAGTGCACCTTTATGCCCTTCGTTCTCTAAATGTTTGAGACGATATCGATTAATCGACATCATGCCAGTTTCAGAGCTTGAGAAGTATGCAGAGAGTAAAATCAAAACACCAAGAATTATGAATAAACTACTAGTGGCGATGTCTTCCAACTATGGAAATCCTATGGTAATTATGAACCCGCACTTTAAGGGCAATTTAATTGCTATTCAAGCGTTAAGTATGACTTCCCTAACAAAGCGACTGCCAAAATAGGCTAGGGTGAGCAGTACTCCGCCAATAGTGGTTGACCAAATTACCGGTTTTCCGCGCCATCCAAATGTATAGTGACCAAACAAAACAATGCTATATAGACCCCATGCTATAAGGGATAAGATAGTTTTATGGGCCTGCTCTTTGGTAAACATGTTATCCAAAAACATAAACCCACTGATTAAGGATAGAGTCAGTAAAACAGTACCCACTAAAAGTAACTTAAAGAGAATGTTTTCTACTGCCATTAAAGGCGGCAAAGACGAATGCAAGAGTGATGCATTTTTTTCTTTTAGGCGTAAGTTTATATAAGACAATTGCACCGCATACAGAGATGCTATGGCTAAACATGCATAGGCAAACAAAGCCAAACTAATGTGGATCAATAAATTAGGCTGAATGCTAATTTGCATCATATGAGCGCTGGGGAGCATTCCACCAAGCAACACCACTAGACCAGTAAAACTATATACAACAGGCAATAAAATAGTGTTTGGCAATCGAAAGGATGCAAACAGCATAGTGACACTAATTAGCCAGCCCACCAAGGATGCTACGTTTAGCATACTCATATTCTGGCCTTGCTCAGACTCAACAACTATTCCGCTGCGTAAAATAGCTATGTGTAAGCCTATTGCTACCAAAACACTAAAGATGGCCGCGCGATTATTCGGGCCATTTTCTTGAAACATACCTGTGACGATAATGCCTGATGCCAACATATAAAAAGCGAAACATATGATGTCTAACAACATGACAACTGACCTAGAAAAATATTTGAAAGAAGAGAGATGAACATTTGTTTACTGAATTATCCATACAAAAAGTAACGACAAATTAAGCTCAAAACTAACACTAATTCCCAGTACATTACATAGCGCAAACGAGTTTAAGCATTAAAAAAACCTTAACTTCTTATGAGTAGTACCGTCCAGCACTGTTATTATTACTGCTGCCTTCCTTGAACGTGCAACCGAAAGCCTGCTATCTCTTGTCGTGCCTGCCTTATTCAGGTAATAATTCCAATTCTGTATGTATCAAATGATGATGTAAATACCTTTTGTATATTTAACATACTGTTTTTACTAAAGTTATCTAAAGTTAAGTCACACGTTTTACCGATAGTTCATTTTAACTGATAAATTCTCCATATAGTTATACTCTTGAGCATTCTTATCTGCCCGCTTATTCTATATAATAACGCCATAAAAAATTGTAGGTAGCACAACACATGTTTGAAAATCTTAGCGAACGTTTAGGCAAAACACTTAAAAATATTAGCGGTAAAGGGCGACTTACCGAAGATAATATCAAAGATACCTTACGCGAAGTGCGTATGGCATTACTTGAAGCTGACGTTGCCCTTCCTGTCGTAAGAGATTTTATCGGCCAAGTGAAAGAGCGGGCGGTTGGCACTGAAGTCAGCAAAAGCCTTAATCCAGGCCAAGTCTTCATAAAAATTGTCCAATCCGAATTAGAATCGGTTATGGGGCAGGTCAACGAATCGTTGAATTTAGCAGCACAGCCTCCAGCAGTTGTATTAATGGCTGGTTTGCAAGGTGCTGGTAAAACCACCAGTGTGGGCAAATTAGCTTCGCTATTGAAAGAACGTGAAAAGAAAAAAGTGTTAGTGGTCAGTGCCGATGTATATCGTCCAGCAGCCATTAAGCAACTTGAAACCCTAGCCACTGAGGTTGGAGTGGAGTTCTTTCCATCATCTGAAGATCAAAAACCAATTGATATTGCTAATGCTGCTATAGATTTTGCCCGAAAACATTTCTTCGATGTATTACTAGTAGATACGGCTGGTCGCTTACATGTTGATGGCGAAATGATGGGAGAAATCCAAGCATTACACAAAGCTATTGACCCGGTTGAAACTTTATTTGTGGTTGATGCAATGACCGGCCAAGATGCGGCCAATACTGCTAAAGCGTTCAACGACGCGTTACCTCTAACAGGTGTGATTTTAACCAAAGCCGATGGTGATGCTCGTGGTGGTGCCGCTTTATCAGTAAGACATATTACAGGCAAGCCGATTAAGTTTATTGGTCTGGGCGAAAAGCTTGATGCGTTGGAGGCCTTTCACCCAGAACGTATCGCCTCGCGCATATTGGGCATGGGCGATGTGCTAAGCCTGATCGAAGAAGTAGAGCGTAAAGTTGATAAAGATAAAGCGCAAAAACTTGCCAAAAAAGTACAAAAAGGCAAAGGCTTCGACTTACAAGACTTCAAAGAACAACTAGAGCAAATGCGCAACATGGGCGGCATGATGTCGATGATGGATAAAATGCCGGGCATGGGTAATATGTCGGCGCAAATTAAAGATAAGGCAAACGATAAGTCATTTACCCAAATGGAAGCCATCATCAATTCTATGACGCCAGGTGAACGCACAAGGCCAGATGTAATAAAAGGCGGACGTAAACGCCGGATAGCTGCAGGTTCTGGTACCCAAATTCAAGATGTGAATAGGTTATTGAAACAATTTACTCAGATGCAAAAAATGATGAAGAAAATGTCTGGAGGCGGCATGAAAAAAATGATGCGCAATATGAAAGGCATGATGCCACCGGGTGGAGCTGGAGGAATGGGCGGTATGTTTCCGCCACGTTAGGCACATAATTCATTCGTTTGATTAACAAACGAATGTTCAGTTTTGTAACTAAATTGCCTTATCAGCTAACCCAATTAAAATGATACCTAAGTAGGTTCTTGTAGTGTCGATTAATAATCTCATCCAGCGCTCGCATAGGCTAATAAACGTTATTTTTGCCCTAGTGCTGGTGTTAGGCATAGCGGTCAGTGCCGTGGTCTATTATAAGGGCGATTATATCGCCAAGAAAACGGCAGACCTGATTGCCCAAGAAGTGCCTGCTTATGATTTGTTGAGTAAATTGAACAATAGCTTAATTGAACAAGAACGTTTTTTTTACGAGTTTTATGCAACCCAAAAGCAAGACGATTTTGCACAAGGTTATTTGGTGACTAATCAACAAACTCAGCGTGTTTTTGCTGAGCTTTTGGTGAGATTTGGAGATATTCCGCCTTTAGAAATTACTCAGAACAGCTTGCAAGAATTGAACAAACTCGCCGATGAGTTTGTACTGAATATCATTGCAGCTGAAACCAATTGGGATTTAGCCCGTCAGCAATTGCGTACTATTACTGACGTTCGCCGTGCTACAAGCCCACAAATTCAACAATTAATTACCCTCACTGAAAATAAAGTAGAACTATCTGAACAGGTTATTTTAAACGGCCTTGAGTTAGTCCGATTTTTTGTTGTGTTATATGGATTAGCAACCTTAATAGTAGCCTATATAGTGGCCAAGGCTTTAAAAGCGTACCTGTCTACTGATGCTCGTAATCAACGCCTTTCACTTTTTTCAACGCGTAATCCCAATCCAGTTATTAGTCTCGATAGCCGAAATGTTGTGACCTATCGCAATCCAGCGACTAAACGTTTACTCGATATATTGGGTTTTCCAGAGGACAAAACAGAATGGTTGCTGGCCAATAATATTGGAGAATATCAAAAACAAATCTTAGAGGAGGGTAAAGCGGGCTCTAAACAATTTGAGTATCAAATTGAACAGTTATATTTCCAATGTGACTTACATTGGTTAGAAGACCAACGTCAATGGGATATGCATTTAACTGATATCACAGAGCGTAAAAAGTTTGAACAGGAATTGCTTTTCAAAGCGAGCCATCATCCGCAAACGGGTTTACTTAATCATTATGAATTAGAAAAAACAGTCACCCAGTTGTGTGAATCTGAACAGAAATTCACATTTGGGCTGATTGAAATTCGCTCATTTAGCCAATTGATTTCTGGGCAAGGGCTGACAGTAGCATCCACAGTGGTTGAAGAAGTCGCTACTTCTTTAGAGAATATTTTGCTCAGTATAGATAAAGAGGGATGTCGCGTTTTTCATGTAAGCGAAAAAAGTTTCGTTTTAGTCTGCACCAGTGATTTGAGTAATAGACAAATAGACAGTTTGGTGCAAAAAATAGATCAAAGAATAAGTTCGACGATATTCCATTGCCAATACCAAGTGCAGCTTGATTTCGGCTTTGCCAATTTCCCTCAACATGGAAAAAACTATACTCAACTACATAAAAATTCACTTGCGGCATTAGATAAGTCGGCTAGTAGTAGAGACAAAAGTCACGTGTTGTTTAATCTTAAGTTGGGTGAAAAATTACTCTATGAACAGCAATTAATTGACGACTTGCGTGTTGCTATTGATCGGGTTCAATTTGAGTTGTATTTTCAGCCTCAGATGGCACTTTCCAGCGGAAAGATAATTGGCGCTGAAGCGCTTATTCGATGGCAGAGGAATGGCAATTGGATTACACCCAGCGAGTTTATCCCCTTGGTTGAACGAGCTGGACTTATTGACAAGTTGGGTGATTGGATTTTGCATACTGCTTGTCAAAAAGCGCAAAATTTAGTGAGTTTAGGTTGGAGTGAGTTAGTCATTGCTGTCAATATTTCTCCTTTACAATTTGGTCGCAAAGACTTTTTAAGTAAAGTTAAAAATGTGCTGAAAGAGACTGGATTACAAGCAAAAAATTTGGAACTGGAAGTGACTGAAGGGGTGATTATCTTTAATGAACAAGAGGCTATCGAAACCTTAGCTCAGCTCAAAAATTTAGGTCTGCACTTGGCCATTGATGACTTTGGTACCGGCTATTCGTCGCTTAGTTATCTTCGAAAATTTAATATAGATAAACTCAAAATTGATCAATCTTTTATACAAGATATTCAGCATCAAACTGCTGATCAGTCGATAGTACGTACTATTATCGAACTAGGACGAAATTTAGAATTAAAAGTGATAGCTGAAGGAGTCGAAGAGCTTGAGCAGCAAGAAATCCTAGCTGCTATGGGCTGTGACGAAATACAAGGTTTTTACTTTAGTAATCCACTGCCAGAACAACAATTTATTGATTTTTTGCAACAACACAAAACGGTCTAGTTGATAATAAGGGGTAAATTATTTTTTTAACCCTCAGTTCTATGCTGGTTGATTTTTACACTAGCCTGTCTTCTAACACCTTAGATGTGGAAAATTGATACAGCATATTGCGATAAACACAAATGTCAGTGATGTCTTCAGGGGTGTTTTGCGGCACGGCTCTATAATTGGTAGATAAACGATAGGCGCCCTTTATTGGCAACACACGGTGCCATGTATGGCCATGTATTATTACCAATGTACCTTTTTTAGGCATTAATGTTACTTGCTCAGAAAAATCTTCATTGACTTCGCCAACCGGCAGTTTGCCTAATCGGTGACTACCCGGCATGACTAATACTTCTCCGCCCACTTGTTCATCAATGTCCATGGTATAAACCAAACGGTTTAGGTTATATTGCTGAGGATCATCGGGAGGGCAGTCTTGATGCCAAGCTTGTCCCTTGGTGCCTTTTTTTGAAAACATAGTCATGCAATACAAACCTTGCCAACCAGCGCCTAGAATTGCCTGTGTTAACTCAAGCATCTTAGGGCATTGATCAATTTCATCAAAGGCGTGTTCGCCAGACCTTTGCGGAAACCAAGGAATCACTTCAGTCGCTGATTTCGATAGAAACGCTGCTTCGTGTTCATATTCTGGGTTCAGACCATAATGCCCGAGTATTAAATTTTGTAGGCTATCCATAGTGTCTGCTGAAAAAAAGTCTTCAAGAACAAGATAACCTTGTCGCCAAAAGTCATTAGCTAGTTGCTCAAGTTGCATGATTGTCTCCTTGTTTAGCTTTTATTCGTGGACAAAATACAGTGTTTTACCGAGTTGTGAACTCCAATAAAACACTGTTAAGGTTAGATTTTTTTAAAGCTAATTATCGAGCTGGTTTACCACCATGTAGCATACAAAGCAGCGAGTATTACCACTATTCCAATAGCAAGGATGTTAAAAGACCCTTTAGTATCAAAATTCACTTTATCTAATGAAACAACACCTGTTCCACCTGCAACATAGTTTTTGCGGGTAGCTAAAGATGCCAATACTGCCAATGCGATACAGGCTAAAAATACCACGCCCACTCTGTCCATAAAGGGTAATGCTGGCAAAGTCACTTTAAACAATATAGATAAAGCCGCAGAGCCTACAGCTGCGGTAATAGCACCTATTGAATTCATGGTTTTCCAGAACATACCTAGTAAGAAAATAACCACTATTCCAGGCGTAAAGAAACCAGTAAATTCTTGGATATATTGAAACGCTTGTTCAAATTGGCCAAGTAAAGGTTTGGCACAAATCATCGCAATTATCAGCGCTATTATACTGACGCTACGGCCAACTCTTACATAGTGAGTTTGGCTTTCATCTTTTTTGAAGTGTGAGTAGATATCCATAGTGAAAATAGTCGAGATGCTATTACACATAGAGGCTAACGAAGACACTATCGCCGCGAATAATGCAGCAAACACTAAGCCTTTTAATCCTATTGGCATTAGGTTCATTAAACTGGGATAAGCTTGATCAGCGCGATCTAAATCAGTGAAAAGTATCGATGCTGCGATACCAGGAACCACCACAAAAAATGGTACTAAAACCTTCAGATAGGCAGCAAAAGCGATACCTTTCTGGGCTTCTGCTAAGTCTTTAGCGGCTAATGCACGCTGAATAATATATTGGTTAAAACCCCAATACGAAATGTTCATCACCCACATACCACCAATCAACACAGACAAACCAGGAAGGCTTATATAGTGAGGGCTATCAGCAGAGAATATCATGTCGAATTTTTCTGGTGCTTGTTCTGTCAGTATTGAGAACCCTGCTAACACACCATTGCCGTCTGAGACTAAATCTAAGCTAATATAAGTCAGGACGAGTCCACCAAATACTAATAACACAACTTGAATAATATCGGTGTAGGCAACTGCTTTAAGTCCACCGTAGGATGAATAAGCAATAGAGAACAAACCAAGGAATATCATGCCGTAGGCTAAGTCTACGCCCGTAATAGTGGTAATGGCCAAACCACCCAGCCATAAAACAGCAGTTAAGTTAACAAAGATATACACCGCCAACCAGAACACTGCCATGATAGTTTTTACACGACCATCAAAGCGCTGTTGTAAATACTGGGGCATAGTATAAATTTCATTTTTGAGGAAAATTGGTAAAAAGTATTTACCCACTATGATTAACGTGATCGCCGCCATCCATTCATAAGACGCAATACCTAATCCAAGTACATAGCCGGAACCGGACATACCAATGATTTGTTCCGCTGATATATTTGCAGCAATAAGTGATGCACCAATGGCCCACCAAGGTAGAGATTTACTCGCTAAAAAATAGTCCTGAGTATTTCTTTCATGGTTTTTTTCTGCTCTGGAAATATATAATGCAAGGGCTAAAAGCCCTATTACGTACACCACAAAAATGGCGATATCGAGGCTTGCTAAGTTCATCTAAAGTCCTAATTTTTATTGTTAATATTATGTTATTAGCCTAACTGCTTTACAAAAAAATTGCAGCAAATAGAATGATAGGAACGCCATTTTTAGTAGGCGATAGCCAAATTATGTCTATTCATACGAGTTATGCCCAGACTTTTTTATATAACTTAATGATATCGCTTAAAACAGGAACTTTAGGATTGTTATTTGGCGAGCCTGAAGCCAATGCTTGTTCAGCCATATTCATCAATAAACCCTCATATTCAGTTTTTACAACGCCAAACTCAGCCAGTGTGGGCACTTCTAAGGTCTGATTGATATGTTTGAGTTCATTGATAAGTGCTTGATGTGCAGATGTGTGATCTTCACTATCAGAAACTAAACCCATATGTTTGGCACATTCTGCATATTTACGTGGCGCACCAGACAATGAATATTCAGTAATGGTCGGCAATAACATGGCATTACTCATGCCATGGGGAACATGAAAATGTACGCCAATGGGGCGGCTCATACCGTGAACTAAACCAACTGAAGCGTTCGAAAATGCAATGCCCGCCAAGGTTGCACCTAACATCATGGCTTCTTTAGCTTCAAGATTATTAGGCTGCTGACAAACCTTGATTAGATTAGGCGCAATCAGTTTCATTGCAGCAATGGCTTGCTGGTCGCTAAATGGATTCGATTTTTGACTGACATAGGCTTCAATCGCATGGGTGAGTGCATCTATCCCAGTATCAGCGGCAATCCTTTTGGGAAGACTAAGGGTAAATTGATAGTCGATTATGGCTGCGCTTGGAATTAGACCTGTGCCCATACACAGCATTTTTTCATCTGTTGCTGAGTCAGAAATAACTGTAACTTTGGTCGCTTCCGATCCTGTACCAGCAGTAGTAGGAATGGCCACTACAGGTAAACTTATTTCGGTTACTTGATAAGGCACTTTGTAGTCACTCATTTTACCTCCATGAGAGGCCAACAAGGCAATCGCTTTGGCACTATCAATAGCACTGCCACCACCCAGCGCAATCAGGCAGTCATATTGGCCAGTTTTGACCATCTCGACAGCCGCTAATATTGATGTGTCATTTGGTTCGGGCATAGTGTCGGCGAATAAACCAAACTTTATGTGTTGTTGGCTTAATAGCGCTTCAACTTTGGCCACATAACCCAGTTCTAACATGGTCCTGTCGGTGATAATGCAAGGTAAACGACAACCTAAACTGGCCAACGTATCTGGAAGTAAGTTAAGCGCGTTAGCGCCTATCTGCATGATTTTTGGAAGAACGATGCTATTGACCATTTTGAACCAACCATAGTTGAATTTGAGGATTATTTGGGATTAATATTTGTAACTCGATCAATGCTATATTGAATGAGTGTTTATCTTTGACTTTATCTGAATAAAGCGCCAGTGAATATAGTTAGTCTGATTGTTGGGTTCATCATTGGATTACTTTAATGGTAGAAATCTATAAATAGATGAGCAATCTAACATTTGAACATAACGATTTTCGAAAGTATGAATGGTGCTACTATCTTTGTAATATATCTTCTGACTAACGTGTTGATAGTTTTATTTAAAAGGTGTTTTCGGGCAATACTCACAATTAAGTGATGATGCTGAATAATCTACCTTGGCCGTGAGCCTCGAGAGCAAAGGTAAACGTTAGTAAATCCTTAGACATACCTAATTTTATATTTGGACGTGTACTTTCAATGTTGATTGTTAAACAAATCAGTAAAAATTTTGGTTCATTTCAAGCATTAGATACTATTTCCTTTGAAATGAATAAAGGCGAAATTGTTGGCCTTTTAGGTAAAAACGGTGCGGGTAAAACCACATTGATGCGGATTTTGACCTCTTTTATTAGTGCATCATCTGGCACGGTAAGCATTGATGGCGATGATATTGCTAAACACTCATTAATCATTCGGCAAAAGATTGGCTATCTACCAGAAAAACCACCCTTATATGGCGACATGACTGTGCAGTATTACTTAAGGTTTGCCGCTGAAATAAAAGGTGTGCCGAAAAACAAACGTCAATCGCAGCTAGCTAAAGTACTACAAGAATGCGATTTGGAGTCGGTTAAACTAAAAACGATTGCGACTCTGTCCAAAGGTTATAAGCAACGTGTTGGTATTGCTCAGGCTATTATTCATGAACCTAAATTACTGATATTAGATGAGCCCACTAGTGGACTCGATCCTATACAAATTCAACAAGTATTGGCTTTAATTAAAAATCAACGAGAGCAAAGGACAGTTTTGTTAAGTACCCATAGCTTGACTGAAATCGAACAAGTAGCACAGCGAGTATTAATGATTAAGTCTGGAAAGATTGTACTTGATGACACCTTAGACGAGTTATTGAAAAACAAAGATTCTGGCCAATCTCAGCCGTTAACCTTAGAGCAGGTTTTCTTCAATTATCATCCACAACACACACTTGAAAAATCTGAGCTGCAGGTGATGGATGAATAAAATATTCGCTTTAGCCAAAAAAGAATTACACAGTTATTTTAGTTCGCCCATTGCCTACATAATTCTAATTGTGATGTTGTCGTTGTTTAACGTTTTCTTTTTTATGATCATCGATCAAAATCGCGAAGTGTCGCTTCGAGATGTTTTTCAACTAATGGAATTTATGTTGGTATTTTTTATCCCACTGTTAACCATGAGACTATTTTCTGAAGAAAAATCAAATGGCACTATGGAATTTTTGCTCACTGCTCCTTTAACCCATAGCATGATTGTATTGGGCAAATATTTAAGCTTGCTTGTGTTTTATTCTTTGTTAATTGGCCTAACAGGTATTTATTATCTTATTGTTGAATATTTTGCTGAGCCTGACCCATTTAGTATGTTGTCGGGGTATCTAGGAATTTGGTTAGAAGGTGCATTTTTTATTGCGGTTGGTTTACTCGCATCTTCCTGGACATCCAACCAAATAATTGCCGCTATTGTGTCTTACTTGATTTTGTTTTCGCTCTATTTCTCCAGCAGTTTTACTCAATATACAGACGGTTCTGCTAAGCAATTTCTTATTCAGATGAGTACCCATACTCACTTAGAAAACTTCGGCATAGGCATCATTACACCAAGTGATGTGGTGTATTACGTTGCCGGTATTGTGTTGTGTTTGGTCTTAACCAGACTGAGTATCGACAACAGGTTGTGGCACTAATGAATAAACAAATAGTTTTGCCTTTATTGTGCGGTTTTGCACTGTTAGGTCTGGTCCTCGGATTGTCGCTTTTTTATATCGAGCAGCAATTTAGTTACTTGGCAATAACACTCGTGGTTATGGGGGGGATTACACTTTTCGTACTTCTTTCTTTGGTTGTTAAACATGGTTATGGCCAAGGAAAATCTGCGCACTCTGTCAGCTTTTTTAGTCTTAAAAGGTGGAAAACCTTTGCCCTCATTTTTTGCATCACAATCGCCAGTATTTCGTTTCTTGGGGTCATGCATTATTTAGCCAATACCTCGAGCATCAGATGGGATGTCACTCAAAATAAACAACATACTTTATCTAAGAATACGATTGAGTACATCAGCACACTAACCAATGACGTGCAGTTAACGGCTTTTCATGTAGGTATGCCACCCAAATATTTACATGACTTATTCAAAGAATACGAAAGGGTGTCAGCGGGGGTGATTAAAACCGAAATAATAGATCCCATCGAACAAATTTCTTATGCCGCAAAATTTGGTAACGCTATTAATGCTGATGAACGAAAAGTCATTGTTCAATCAGGGGACAACCGTAAAGAGGTTGATTTCACCTTAAAAGCCTTGTCAGAAGAAAAGCTAACGAATGCCATAGCCAGCGCTAGCCGAGACGCTAGGACGGTTTACTTTCTGACGGGTCATGGCGAGTATTCAACTACAAATCAAGAATACGCTGGTTTATCCAAATTCAAACAATTGTTAGCCGACAATAACATTCAAACTAAAACGTTAATGTTAGGTATTACTAAGTCAATTCCAGCCGATTGTGATGTGTTGATAGTTGCCGGCCCCAAACAAGCCCTAAGCCCAAATGAAACAAAGTTAATTAGTGACTACCTAGACAAAGGCGGAGATGCATTGTTTTTAATTGAGCACACTATGGTTACCACGCCAGACAAACCATTGAGCGCAGAACAATTACAAAAAAATCCGAGTCTAAATAACATTCTTAACCAATGGGGCTTGCATGTTCAATCTGACATAGTAGTCGATTTCACTAATCATGTTGGAGATGATGTAGGCAGTCCTGCGACTAAAAATTACCAGCGACATAAAGCAATAACAGAGGGCTTGGATTACACCTTTTACGTGCGGCCTCGTTCTATTCGCGTTTTACCTAACAGGCGTCCTACTATTAAATATGCGGTTATTGCTTCTACGGCATCAGCCGAAAACAGTTGGGCTGAAACCAACCGAACCTTAGATATTCAATTTGATCCAAATACCGATACTGCCGGCCCAGTGCCATTTTCTTATGTGGTGATTGAAGAAAAAGATTCACAGGTAGCAAGTGATAAATCCTCAGATACTCGGTTGATAGTGTTTACCGATGCGGACTTCTTAAGCAATGTGTATATCAATCAATATAGCAACGCACAGATGGGCCTTAACTTAGTTAATTGGTTGGCAGAGCTAGACTTTAAAACCTATGTGAGCGCAAAAGAGATAAAAGTCGAACGTCTAGATTTAACCAGCAAACAAAAACGCCAAGTCATAGTGATACTGTTTTTATTACCATTTTTCTTTGTTATCGCAGGGCTAGTGGTGTGGTTAAGAGCTAAAAGGTAGAGGTGATTTAGTACTCCTCTAGCCATCTAATGTGCGCTGATATTTCTGCTAGTACCGCATGCAGCCCTCAATATTTAGAGCATACGTTTATTTAAACTCAGTTGTATTTTTGATGGTTAAAGTAGGATTGCCTGAAGACACATAACCTTATAGTGATGCTTCTATTTCTGTTCTGAAGATTTGCGTTTGGGTAAAAATACTATTCTCAACTAGTATGTTATCTGTCGACGTTATAATTGAGTATACAAAAGACATGGAAAATTCACTGAGCATAAATGAGAATCTAGTCGAAAGTATCAAAATACGCTGGTTGGCTTTTCACCCTAATACATTGATGTGTATACCCAAGTTTCATTTATATTTATTAAAAATATGGCTATGTTTTTGTAAACTGTTGCAATACTGTATATAATTACAGTTAATAAGGAGGTGGTCTATGATCCCAGCACAGTTTACAAAGTTTTTAGAGCAATTTAATGGCCTCACTGACAGCCAGTTG
>ENA-OSET01000598-OSET01000598.1-sediment-metagenome-genome-assembly--contig:-NODE-598-length-40152-cov-14.533724_pt1 | contig 40152 bp, 33 predicted proteins | sample MGYA00237882_ERZ534229 | MGnify/ENA primary metagenome ERZ534229 (study PRJEB26408, sample SAMN06266212) | sediment metagenome | isolation source: Hudson Canyon methane seep mesocosm | place... | reverse complement strand
TGGCCGATGAAGCGGATAATGTTCGAGCCGATTGGGAATTAGCGCAACGCGCTAAGCTCGAAGAACGAGGCGTAACCCCTGATCAGATTGAAGCTACGATGTCCCGCTTAGGGTCTGAGTGTAGTGATCTACCACCAGATTGGGATTTAACATTTAGCGATGGGCGCACAGCGACTGTGCGCGAGGTGCTAGATAACGGTCTAGCCTTTGATGAGGCATCCTTAGCCGATCCTATTGAAGGACAAGAATACGGTGCTGAGGTGGCTAAGTTCTATTGGAATAACGGCCGCAAGTCGGTGATTAACTCTTTCGTTCATGGTGGGCATGTTTACTTTCTGAAAAAAACGTATGGTTTTGATCCGGACGGTTTTATTTTTCTCAAAGAAGAGAACAGTTACTTTGATACTGAAGATGGTTCTGTAATATCAAAGGAAGTCTTAAACGCGACCCATTTATCAACTAATCCTGGAGGTAAGAATAAACCACCACGCGCGTTTGATGTATTTCACAAAAATCAAGGGCGAATCGTTAAGGGGCGGTATTGGAAGCCGACTAACCCAAGCGAGTTGATAAATCATATTGTTGAGATGAATGGTGCAAAATATCTGAATACTTGGCAAGGTATCAATTGCGAACCACAGGAGGGAGATACACAGCCTTGGTTGGATCTAATTGAATATTTGATACCTGACCCGAAGGAGCGTGATGTTGTCATTGATTGGTTAGCTCACATGGTCCAAAATCCTCATATCAAGCCCAACTGGCAAATTATTCATCTCGGCGATAAACGTAACGGCAAAGATTCAATGTATCAGCCGATGATGTTGATCTTATCAGCATCTGCTGGTGAGGTTAAACATGAGGATATTAATGGGAGTTTTAATGGGTATATGCAGGGCAAGAAATTCTTATTGTTTCAGGAAGTTCACCAACCGGATAATCGACAATTTGTGAATGATTTGAAGACCATTGCTGCCGATACAGGCGGTGGTGAAATGATGATCAATCCGAAATACGGCAAACAGCATATGCAGGATAACGCTGTTGGTTTTGTTGCCATGTCAAATCACCGTGTTCCCATGGCCATTGACGAGAATGAAGGGCGTTATTTTTGCGTTGCCAGTTTCATTGAGCCGTTGGAAGAATGGTTTTATCAAAATTATCATGAGTGGTTATCGGGAGGTGGCTACAGGTCAATTTATGGCTTTCTACTGAAGCGTGATTTAACCCATTTTAATTGCAAGGTCTTACCCTATAAGACGCCTGCCTTTTTAGCGATGGTGAAGGAGGGTTCTAAAGACTATGAGCGGGTGATTAATGAGATGATTGATATGCGCGAGGGACCTTTTACTTCGGAGGCTGTTAAAATGGAAGTTATCCGTCAAGCATTACGAATCAGGGAGTATAAGGGGTGTGGTTTAAAAGGTTTGGCTGAGGCGATGAGAAAGGCGGGTTGGCATTTGAATGATAAAAATACTGTCAAAGTTGATGGTAAAGTCAAAAAATATCCAAATTTTTGGAGTCCTCGGGAGTTAGAGATGACACCGTCTGAACGATGTCGTTTTTATGATGAGCAGAATAAGGTTCCAGGGCGTCAAGGGGCTACTAAGTTATCGGAAATTCAGAATTCTCTGCAGGAAACTATGAGTAAGGTAACAGGGTAACCTTGAGGTAACACCCTAAAAAACTTAGGGTGTTACCTCTGCAGCCCATGAGTGGCGCAGGTTGAGGGTCTAGGTAACAGGGTAACAGTCTAGATATAAAAAGGTTTATAAAATAATAATATTCATTATATTTATAGTTACATAGGAGTTTGCTTTTGGGTGTTACCCTGTTACCTTTTTCTATTTTGACAAAACATCCGACACCTCATTTAACGGATTAAGAGCTACTAGCACATAGAGCCTAGCGCTAAGCGATAAGACCCAGACCACTGCGCTAATCACGTCGGTACTTTCTGGTTAACAGCGGGGAGAATTAATTACAGTGCATCGTGATTAGCAGCCAAGCGCTTAGCGCTAAGACTCATTGTTACTAGGAACACAGACCGGTAGACCCGATCATAGAGCCTTGCGCTAGGATGCAGGGAGGTTGAGTGCTCATTATTTAGCGCCTCGGGCGATGTGCTAGGCGCTATAACATTAAAGGTGTGGCTCATGACCACCGTATTTCTTGGACATCAATAGGGCTATTTCAGTAATACGTTTTGAAATTTTTAATTGCTGGGATGGTCTGGTCTTTTTGAGCCCGGAGTGCTTGAAAAAAAATCTTGCTTTGATTAGTCATATCGAAAAAGCACCGCTGATCTTAAAATAATTCTCACCTATTTAAATCGTCAACAAGGGCAACCCTATCAGGATTAGGGTTAGTTTATATTGGATAAAATATATCAGCTGGCTTCATGTTTAATGCACGGCTATAGCTTGTGGTGTCATCACATTTTCAGGGGGCTAACGTGGCGCTTTGGGGTGTTTTTAAGCGGGCACTTCTTTATTGCACCGTATTAATGACCTTAATGGTACTGATGGGTATTGGGTCGTCGATTCTTAACGGATAGGCCAATCATTTCCAGTGATAAATACCCCTCCCATGGGAGGGGTATTATTCCAGTGCGTTGCCGCACAAAATTACGTAAACGCTATTTATTAAATAGGGTTTAAAAGATTAATTCTTTCTTGTTCGTCCTCCTCCTGTTGTAATTCATAATCAGCCATCATAATAAATACATCCTTTACGGCGATTAGCAGTAGATTTGTTAGAACCGTGGAGTTTTCAGAGATACTGACGCTATAATCAAAAACAGCCTGCAGTAACGAGTCGTAAATAATTTGATAGGAAGTTCCCTGGCTTATTAATAACGCTATGGCTTGTCTCAAATGAATGGCGAACATATCATTTTCGTCATTATAGCCTGTCCCATCGTCAGTATTAGCGTAACCGATGTTGCCTTTAGGGAATATATTGCTAACGTCAGCATGAACACCTCGGTAATCGCCACTGTATCCCTTTTTGACTAGGGTTAAAAGAGGTGCTAAAGGAGTATGTTTATCCCAATCAACAGGTTGCTCTAACAATGCAGCCTCTAATAATACCTCTCTAATTATAAACATCGGATCCGCTTTGCATTGAGAGGGTATCTGAATTGCATTAACAATAACGTATTCTCCATTTAGAAGGTTCATGTCGTTAGTTGTAACGTTGTTTAAAAAGTTATCTATCATCATATATTTCCTAATCTATTTAAAAAAAATTTTAGTACTAAAATGTCTTACGTTTGTAACTCACATAGTTGGCTCCTTTCTTGATGAAATAAATTGGCATCTACCCGGCTCATCTGTAACTCATAACATCCTTGTTAGTAGCACCGAGTAGATGCACAAAACTTTTATGCGCTGTGCGATGTAAACCACTGCGTAAATTTGTCGGTGTGGACATACCATCGGTTTGAAATTTTCATCAGCGCTCCAGATGCGTCCAGTCCGTTATTTGCTCGTTGACGGATAAACCAGTCGAACTGATGTTCGGTAAAAAGCCAGTGGTGATTGGCGATAAATTGTTCTTTCGGTTGGTATTCATTTAATGGCATGTGCAGATCCTGTAGGTGAAATCCGGATTATCCATAGGTCGGGGGGGCGCAAAAAAGAGGGCAAATTAAATGCGTAACGAATTAGTGTTAGGGCTTTGATTTCCGTAGCCTGTAGAGCAAATTATTTTCATTAAATGCTGTTTTTGCACCCCTCATTACCGTTCAGAATTTTCTTTGGTGATAAGTTGGTTCAATTAACGTGCGATGTGACCCATCAATAGGAGTCGTGGGTCTCATAAAATGTAGTGAGCGGCGTGTTGATCAGAGCATTTACAGATCACAGGGGGGATTAATTAACGCGTCTTAATGACCTGTGGATGAGTAATTAAGCGTCAGTTGACTGGTTCCAAGTTGATTTTTTACCCGAAAAAATAGGAGGTTCTTTAAGGAATGACTTTTGACTAGCGTTGCTTTTTCGTTGAAATCTAATGTTATGATGGGATTAATTAAATTTATCTTAATTGGATATGACTAACATTCTAATTTGTACGTTAGGGGCAAGCTGGGCCGTCATCCCAGAGGTTTATGGTTTCATTAATTCAGAACAGCTACCGCTTTATAACTGTTTGGAAAATCATTCGGGATTAGATGAAGCCATTACTGAATTTCAATTGCAGCCCATTGATGAAATCTGGATTTGTACCACACAAGGTAAAGCTACATCGACAAGTCTAGATAAATTAAATGAGTGGGTTTTACTTTTACCCTTTCCCGTAATCACACGGGTTTGGCAAGCTGAAAATACTGGAAATTTGGCGACTCAAGCTGAGTGCAAACATATTCAAGAATTAATTTTAAGAACCACATTAGCTGCACACGAATATGCGCATGGTGGGCAGGTGTCATTATCTTTGGCGGGTGGGCGAAAAACAATGAGTGCCGATATGCAGTGGGCCGCCAGTGTTTTTGGCTGCACGGCCTTACTTCATGTCATCGGCGTTGATTTTCAAGATATGCCAGAAGATATGCGGGTCAGTCAGCCTGAACTATTTACTCAACCGTTAAGTCAATTAAACGCCTGTTCTATTACACCGATGATCACAGGGTCAATGGTTCGCAGTGATTTATTGGATGTAAAAATGGGCGGGATGGTGCCCATTACACTAGACCAATACCCATTAAGTTTGGCCGATGATAAGTGTGTTGTAGTTTGGCCCAAGCCCAAGGATTGGTTGAGTCAGGAATTAAAATATCGTGAAAAAATGGGTAGTCAATTGTTAGGTAATTATTACCTTGAATTGAGTCTTAAAGAACAACATGAAAATTGGCGAAGTTTATATCGGCTCCCTCCAAAGGTCATCAATCGCTTTCGAGAAACACCTCTTGGTTTAGAACATAAAAACGCCCTCAATCAGTTGCCCAAAGCCGATTTACATCGCCATTTGGGGGGTTGCTTAAATCTGGATGACCAACGCAAGGTTGCACATTCAATTTGGTCCTCGATGTCTGTTAGAGAGAAAAATGAATCTTTAAAAATAGTTCAACCCTTATTGAATAATGATTCTGAGTGGGATTGGAATTGGACGGCACGGGTAAAAGATAATGTTCAAAAGCCATTTATAGCCTCGGCCTTATTAATTGAAGCGACCGAACAGCAACTGATGACTAACTTATGGGGCGTCACAGAACCTCGTGTGGCACTTAAGCGTAGTCAGCATGGCTTTTCAGCGTACGAACGCCCCGGTGAATTAACAGGTTCAACACTGTTATCTTCTCCTTACGGTGTTGAGAGTTATGCGCAGGCTATTGTCTTACAAAGTTTAAATGAAGGGTTGGCCTATGTTGAGTTAAGAGGAAGCCCACAAAAATATGGCGATGGTTTGCTTTTTCTAAAAACTTTTTATCAGGCGCTTCAAGCTGCCATTAACGCTATCCCTAACGGGTTAATAAGCCCGGTTTTTAAGTTCATTATCATTGCCGATCGAAGACGGTCTGAAACGATTCTTAAGCAAACCATTGCGATGGCTGTTGCGGCTAAGGAATTATTGCCAGAATTTGTTGTCGGCCTAGATATGGCAGGCGATGAGTCTTATGCTATCTCCACGCAGATCAGTGAATTGTTTTTACCCGCATTTCAAGCCTGTCTGCCCATTACCATACATGCTGGGGAAGGCGAGAAGGCTGAGTCTATTTGGCAAGCAGCTTACCTGCTACATGCTGATAGGATAGGGCATGGGCTTACTTTGAATGATAATGAAGAGCTAGCAGAAAGGTTCTTAAATAGAGGAATATGCCTTGAGTTATGCCCGACATCTAATGTTGAAGTCGTTGGCTTTAATGTACCCGGTGACCCTAAAACGGCATCTTATGCTACTTATCCGTTGATGGAATTATGGCGTAAAGGGTTACCACTGACGTTGTGTACTGATAATCCAGGCATTAGCCGTACGACGTTAACCGATGAATATATCACCGCATCACTAATGAGTGAGGGTGAATTAACCCTGTGGGATTCATTAGCGATGATCAAGCAGGGTTTTACCCATGGATTTTTATCTGGAAAAGAAAAAGAGCGGTTATTAAAACAGTGTGATGGATATATTTACCAACAACTTATTTCAGACCCTTATTTTCAGGGTCTTCCAAAAGTCTAACCCATTAAAATTAGTTTGATTTAAATCTAGTTTTTCAAAATAAAATTATGGTAGATTAAAGAAAACCAATATTGCATACAAATAAGATGGATTTTGTTACTTAATAGCAATAAAGCATTTTGACAACTTTGTCAGCACTGGTTTTATTCATAGTAGCTATAGAATATTGTCTATTAAGTTAGGAATAAGGGATCCATATGCTGCCTCACCAGTTTGAAAGAAGAGTATTAATTGCTGTTACCGGGCTTTCTCCCCAAGTGGTCACGGAAACCCTCTATGGGTTAGCGTTAAGATGCACGCCTTCATTTGTACCTACTGAAATTCATTTAGTCACCACGATCGAAGGTGCGCACCGGGCTAAATTGGATTTATTACATGAAGAGAGTGGCAAATTCTTGGCACTATGCCGGGAGTATGATCTTCCCGCGATTGCATTTGATTCTTCAACCATACATGTCATTAAAGACAGTTATGGCCATGAAATGGATGATATTAGAACGCCAGAAGAGAATGAGGCTGCGGCAGATTACATTACTAGCCTTTTAAGCTCATTGACCCAAGATCCTAATACTGCAATCCATGTGTCCATTGCAGGGGGGCGAAAAACAATGGGTTATTACTTGGGCTATGCCTTATCCCTTTTTGGTAGAGAACAAGACCGGTTGTCACATGTCCTTGTTAACGAGGGCTATGAAAGCCATAAAGACTTTTTTTATCCCACGTTAAAAAGTAACGTTATTTATGGCAGAGGCGGCCGCCCATTAGACACCAGTAAAGCAGAACTTGCCCTCGCTCAAATACCCTTCATACGCATTCGTGACAGTATTCCTGAAAGTTTACGATCAGGTCAGGCTGGATTTTTACAAACGATTAATCTGGCTAAAAAAGCAGAGATGGACCCTGAGTTAATTATCGATAGGGCACAGAAGAAAATCTCAGCTAATGGCGTGGTATTTACCTTAAAAGATATCTTATTTGCTTTTTATTGTTGGGTTATCGATCAAACGCTAAACCAAGAAATACTGCTTCATAAACCGAATGATTACGAGCCGGAGGTTCAATATGCAGAGCAATTCATTGCGCAGTATATAAAGCTGGTTGGCGAAGATAGGGATATAGATAAAACGGTAGATGGGTTGTCAAAAGGGATGGATAGTAATTTTTTCTCAGAAAAAAAATCCAGAATCAATCAAAGTCTTAAGAAAATTTTAGGCAAGCGATTGGCAGAAAACTTTGAAATCAAAGGTCTAGGCAAAAGAGGCGATATGTTTTTTGCCACTCGGTTGAAACCTGAACAGGTTGTTTTTGGATTAATTCAACAGTAGGTGAATGAATGACAAAAGATGAGTTATTACAAGCCAGTAGCCGTATGGCGTTGGCGGGCATGTTGCATGATGTGGGTAAGTTTACGGAGCGCGCAAAGATCTCTGTAGAAAGCACAGTCGAACAGACCCATCAGCAACTCTATTGCCCACAACGCGAGGCCGGCGGGCGTCAATGGCATACGCACAAACATGCGGCTTATTCAGCCATTGGTATAGATCTTATTGAGGACCATGCGCCAGATCTGATTGGTGAAGATTTTTTCCCCTTTGCTAACTGGAAATCAACCGACAGTGATGATTCATTAATTAATGCAGCAGCAGGACATCACAAACCTAGAAGTTATTTGCAATGGATTGTGGCTACGGCAGACCGCGTGGCTTCAGGGTTTGAACGTGAAAAGTTCGAAGAATACAATAAAGCAGAAGAAAAAAACCATTATCAAAGTAGACAGTTAACACTATTTGAGCAGGTGTTTTCGCAGCAACAAGATTTAAAATATCGTTATCAATTGGAGGCATTAAGTCCTGCGACGCTTTTCCCTATTGAGGCTAAAGGCTATGAGGTAAGTGATAATGCGGTCGCTCAAGCGGAATACCGTAAACTTTGGGAAGAATTTACCGATGCTATAACACAAATACCGCCTTCTCATCGCCAACAACTGCCTCTTTGGTTAGATCATTTCGATACGTTGTGGCTTTCCTATACACATAGTATTCCTTCAGCAACGGCTTTTGGAACCAAACCAGAAGTATCGCTTTATGACCACTCTAAAGCTGTAACGGCACTGGCGGTTGCGCTGTGGCGTTATCATTTTGAATTAGACCATGATAAAGATCGTGCGCTGGCGAACATGCAGTATCGAAAAGATTGGGATGAAAAAAAATTATTGATGATCCAAGGGGATTTTTTTGGTATTCAGAATTTTATCTTTTCACAAGGCAGTGAAAGCAATAAAAAAGCTGCAAAATTACTGAGAGGCCGTTCACTTTATGTCTCGTTAATAACAGAGTGTGCAGCGCTTACCATTTTGGAGCAATTAGCCTTGCCGTCAACGAGCCAGATCATAAATGCGGCAGGCAAGTTCTTAATTGTAGCGCCCAATACACCAGAAACGATTACGGTGTTAGAAACTATAAAACAAGAATTTAATCAGTGGTTCCTTAATCACAGTTATGGACAGTCTGGGTTAGGTTTAGCCTGGGAAGGGGCCAGCTGTAATGATTTCGTTAACTCAAAGAAAGAGAAAAGATTTGGTACGCTGATGAAAGCGTTACACGCACAATTAGAACGGTCGAAATATGCGCATTTTAATTTATGTGGTGAGGATGCGGCACCGGCAGTTTTTGAAGATTATCTGAATGGCTTTACAGCCCCCTGTGAGGTCAATGACAAAGCCCCCGCCCAAGATAATGGATTAAGTTTATTAGCGAGTGACCAAATCAAAGTCGGTGATCTTTTAGTTAAGAAACAACGAATAATGATTACCAAGCGCTCTATAGCAGGTGTTGAAGGGCTTATTATTCCTTTGTTTGGTTATTCAATCCAATTTACCAATGATGAAGAACAATCGGGGAAATTTGGGTCGGAGGTTAAAAAAGGCAATATTCGGCGCTTTTTTGATTTTAGTTATCCCGATTTAGAAAAAAACAAAGTCCTTTGGAATGGTTATGCTCGACGTAATATTAGTGGCTATGTCCCAAGATTTACCGAACAAGATTCCTATCAGACAGACCGTTATAGTTATTGTGAAAATGATGAGTTGGTAGTGGGGCAATTGAAGACGTTTAATCATTTAGCTAATGAAGACAAGTGGTTGGATGCTGCAACTAATAAGTGGCGAGGTATTAGTGCTTTAGGTGTAGTTAAGGGTGATATCGATGATCTAGGTACTATTTTTCACCAAGGTTTAGATGAGCCGACATTCGCTAAAATGGCCGCCTTATCCCGGCAGGTCAATAGTTTTTTTGCGGTGTTTTTACCGTGGTTGTGCCGCACAAAATACCGAGATACTTACATCATCTTTGCCGGCGGGGATGATTTCTTTTTCTTAGGGCCCTGGAAGCAGCAAATAGAATTGGCCAATGAATTGAGAGTGGCTTTTAAGCATTATGTCGCCGATAACCCATCGATTCATTTTTCAGCAGGCATTGCCGTAGTTAAACCGGGATTTCCTGTGTATCAGATAGCTGAGATGGGTGAAAAAGCGCTGGTATCGGCTAAAAAATATGGTTCAGGTACAAGCGATGGCGGGTATAAAAATGCAGTGACTTGCTTTGATCAAACCGTCAGCTGGAACGACTTTGAACGATTGTGGGCGGCCAAAGAACGATTAAGGCAACTCAGCGAAGATTATAGTTTGTCGACCGCTTTTATTTATGGGTTATTGGAATTAACCGATATGGCTGCCAATGATAGCAAGCCTGAGAATGCCATGTGGCGATCAAAGTTCTATTACCGTACCCAACGAATGATAGCAAATGATAGACGGTTGAGCAGTGACCAAAAACAACAGGCCCGAACACAAATTGTGACCGATATCGGTGAATCTGGAATCAAGCAATTTAAAGCGGATTATCGAATGGCGCTACAGGCTTATATTTATGAAAATAGAGATCAAAATTAGGAGGTTTACATGAATTACTCAGGGTCAAATAGGCGTCCCAGTCGCTACGAGGATGCTCCCAAAATCGATGTTAGCTTAATTGATTTTAGTGCAAAAGATTCACGTCTTTTTGATGAAGTTGCAAATCAATCCGCACAGGTTATTTCAGGTAGCAGAAATGCCAATAAATCGACACAATTACGAAAATTTTATGACGAAGTGGTGATCTGGGATCAAAAAATCAGGCAGAATCCCGAGAAATATACCGAGTATTTACCCTTGGTTAAAATGCTCAATGCCAAGGTGGCTTATGCCAAAGGGCGTAACTTAGTTGATGATAACTTTTTAACACTGATGCGTCATTGCATCAGTCAATTGGATGACAATGATAAGCAGAGCTTGTATACGTTTAAGTTATTTTTAGAAGCCGTTATGGGTTTTCATAAAATGCATGAAAGTAATAAATCGAAGAGGTAAACCAATGCAATTAAAAACAATTAACCAGATAGAAGGCCAAATCGAATTATTAACCGGGCTTCATATTGGCGCTGGAAATGAAGCGATTCATATTGGCGGTATCGATAACGCGGTGGTCAAAAATCCATATACCTTGGAGCCTTTTATTCCTGGCTCTAGTTTAAAAGGGAAAATGCGTAGTTTATTAGAATGGCGGGCGGGTTTAGTCGGGGAAAGTGGTGGAAAACCGGTCTCTATTGACTTATTGAATAAACTTTCAGGCAGTAAACAAGTCGATGCAAAAGCTATTATTCAATTGTTTGGCGCCGCCGGAGATTCTAAAGATCTTGATCAAGCTGAAGCCATCGGGCCTACGCGATTGGCTTTTTGGGATTGCCCTTTAGACCCACTGTGGAAAGACAAAGCAGATGAGAACGATTGGCTCTATACGGAAGCTAAAAGTGAAAACAGCATCAATAGAATTAGCGGTACTGCCGTTAGCCCAAGACAAACAGAACGGGTCCCCGCCGGCGCCTCATTTACCTTTAAATTGATTTTTAAAGTATTGGATGAACACGATGAACAATTAATGAACCATTTACTAATTGGTCTACGACTATTAGAGCTTGATGGTATCGGTGGTTCCGGTTCAAGGGGCTATGGGAAAATAAAATTAACCCATCTCACACTGAATAGTGAAGATATTCAAGCAACATTAGATTCAGTGGTTCCGTTTGAAAAGGTCGCTTAAATGAGTCGCTTTGTCATAGCTATTAAACCTAAAACGGCTTTTGCTACACCGTTAGTGGGGGACACTTTGTTTGGTCAAGCTTGTTGGGCTATTAGGTATAGCCTAGGGCTCAGTAAATTGACCGAATTATTAGAAGATTACACCCACGCAAAGCCTTTTATGGTGCTCTCGGACGCACAGCCTCAAGGTTATTTGAAACGCCCTTGTGTACCCGTTATAAAATTAGGCATGGAAGCGGACGGTATTCAAAAGAAAAAGGACTTTAAAGCAAAGCAATGGCTGCCGGAGGAGATCTCATCAAAGCCGCTTGATCAATGGGCGGGCTCGGCACTCACTGAGACTGAAATGATGGCTGAAAAGGGTCTGGAGGGATTGTTAAGGCGTGAATATAATCAAACCCATAACAGTTTAAACCGTAAAACGGGGACCACGGGATCCTCTTCAGGCTTTGCACCGTTTAATCGCCATGTTTTTTGGTATCACCCAGATATGATTTTAACTATTCAAATTGAACTGGATGAATCTAGATTTACCCAAGATGAGGTACACGCTATTTTTTCCCAAATTGGACTTGAAGGCTTTGGTAAAGAGGCCAGTTGTGGGTTAGGAAAGTTTGAAGTGTTAAGTATTTTAAACGGTGAACCTTCTTCACCCCCTCAAGCTAAGTCATGGTTGACCTTAGCGCCGTGTGCGCCACAGCATTTATCTTGGAACGCTGAGGAATGTTACTACCAAGTGTTTACCCGTTTTGGCCGTCATGGGGGTCAAGCTGTTCATAAAAAAGGGGGGGCTTTTAAGAAGCCTGTCTTGATGGCGGATAGTTTCGCTGTTTTAACACCAGAAGCTTTTGATCCAGCTTCAGGTTGGGTTGGGCAAGGTTTAAGTAATATTTCAGTGACTATTCCAGAAACCGTACATCAGGGCTATGCCCCTGTTATTCCGGTTCAGTTAGGAGGGAAGTAACAATGGTTGAGGCATTTTTACAAACATCACATTGTACGATTTCCACGCTAACCCCTATTCATATGGGCTGTGGAGAGGATTATTACCCCACTAATTATGTCATTAAGAATCAACGTTTATATCACTTTAAAGAGAATGGTTTAATTAGAGGATTATCACCCGCTGAAATCAAACAATTAGTGAGTATCTCCGAACAGCGTGGCAAAGATAGCCCAACGGTTTTACAGGCTTTTATTTTTGATAAGGCTGATAAGTTAATCCCTTATGCCACCCATAGCGTCGTGGTGACAGCTGAACTTGAAAGTTTTTATTTATCCCGCATTAAACGATCCACGGATAAAGAAAATATAAAAGATAAAAAAACTAATTTGCAAATCCAGCGTCATGCCTTTAACCCCTATTCGCAACAAGCTTTAGTCTCAGGCAGTGGTATTAAGGGCTCTATTAGGACCGCTGTTTTAGATCAGTTAAATAATAAAAATTATAAAAAAATTCACCGCCCTAATCCTGCATTGATTATGCGTGAAGGTAAGGCGTTACAAGAAGAATTACTGAAATTTAAAAAGGTCGAAGAAGATCCATTTAGGCTCCTGAAAATTTCAGATGCATTGTATGAACACCCTAATCAATTGAATGGTCTTGAAATTCGTTTTGGGGTTAATCGTAAGAAAAAACCGAAAAAAGACATGGCTGGAAAGGGTATTCCTATCCGAATGGAATGCTTAGCGGCCAATCGACAACGGTGTTTGAAATTTGATATTTCTATTCTAAACGCAGCCAACAATGAAATCCCCAAACTGAGTACTGTTAACAGTCTTGCTCGAATTTGTAATGACTATTATTTGCCGATTTTGCAGAAAGAGTTGGCGTTAATTTCTGATTTAAATTTTGTAAATCCAACATGGCTCCAGTCTGTTGAAAAATTATTAGACGGAGAATTAGGCCATGCGATTAAACAAGATAAGGTCTTTTTATTACGTTTAGGTAAACAAGCGGGTGCCGAAAGTAAAACGGTAGAAGGGGTTCGCCATATTAAAATCATGCAGGGTAAAGGGGAGACGCCTGAGTATTGGGACCATACAACCACTATTTGGTTTGCGGCGGATAGTTTGGAGCAAACGGGTAATTTTTTACCCTTCGGCTGGGTGATTGTTGAAGTAGGGCAACTCGATTTAACTGAAACCATGGCGTTCTTTGAGAGTAATTGCCAAAAAGATTATCAAGTTCATAACGCGTATCAAGAGCAATTACATGAGATTGAGCGAGTGCTCATAGCTAAACAAGAACAAGAAAGAGAAAAGGCTGCAGAAGAACAACGGCAGCAACAAGAATTAGAAGAACAACAACGACAACTTGAGTCGATGACTAGTGAACAAGCATTGGTTTTTAATCTTCGTAGAGACTTTAACGTCGCGGTTAGGAATAATGTCAACCAACCTCAGGGAGAGCTTAGGCAACAATTAACGACGGTTATTAACCAAGCAACGGGGTGGAATGCTGAAGATAGAGAACAATTGTTAGCGTTAGCCCGTGAGATGGTGGACTATTGGGGTTTGAAGAAAAATAAAAAAATTAAAACACAGTTAAAAACATTAGTGGATGAGTGAATTATTAGTCAATAGGTATCAATTTAAATTTAAAGTCCTAACGCCGATGCATTTGAATTTTTATTCAGGCTCGATGTTGCGAGGTGCTTTTGGGCATGCACTTAGATATGTCAGTTGTATGACGAAGATGTCGGAGTGTAAACCTTGCCCTTTATACCGGACTTGCCCCTATCCATTGGTTTTTGAAACCCCACCGCCGATCACTCATGAGTTACAGAATTTCAGTCAAATACCTAGCCCTTATGTAATAGAACCCCCGCCGTTGGGCGCGAAAGATTATCAAGAAGGTGAAATCTTAACGTTTTCAATGGTATTAATTGGCCGTGCCATTCAGCAGTTACCACTGGTGACTTATGCTTGGCAAAGGGCCTTAGATAGAGGCGTGGGTAAAATGCGCAGCCGCGCTGAATTAATAGAAGTTGTGAGTGAACCGGGGCAAGACAATGAGCAATCCATCTATAGGCCTGAATATGACGAGACTATTGCCCCACATATGCCCAAACAATTAGATCAGTTAGAGATTGATAACCAGATTGAATTATCTTTTGTTACGCCATTAAGAATTCAGAAGCAAGGGAAAACAGTCTCTCATCGCATGACCGCCAGAGATTTGATGATGTCTTTAGTCAGGCGTTATTTTCTTTTGGCTGAATTTCATACCGAGACCTATCAAGCGCCTGATTTTAGAGACCTGTCAGAAGCCGCAGAATCACTACAAATTAAAACAGACTTAAGGTGGTGTGATTGGACCCGTTATTCGAGTAGGCAACATCAGGCCATGAGTTTGGGTGGGGTTTTAGGGCAAGTCACATTAGAGGGTCCATTAACACCGTTTTCCCAAATTCTAAATGTGGGTCAATGGATCCATGCCGGTAATAAAACGTCCTTCGGGATGGGAGGGTATACATTAATCTCAACGGATTAATGTCTTCATCATGACTGACAAACCGGTGCTACATGTAGTTGTTGTTACAGGTCAAATGCAGGCTAATTTGATTCCAATTCTACAATTAAAACCTGACGTTGTGGTTCTAGTGGTTTCAGTTGCGATGAAAGACAATGCGGAATACTTAAAACGATTTTTGGTTCAACAAGCGTGTTGCCTGCCCGAGAACATTGTGCAGATTGATGAGATGCCAGATTCACAATTAACCGCTATTGAAGATAAAGCACTCTCAATTATTACGGGCTTACAAGATAGTTATCCACAACATTATATTGTTTATAACGCCACGGGCGGGACAAAATTAATGGTTCTGGGTTTGTATGCGGCCTTTGTCTCAGAAGTCGATCAGGTTATTTATACGGATATGGACCATCAACGGATAGAAATTATATCGCCAAGAGGTGCGGCCCCGATTCCCATTGAGCATGTATTGTCGATAGAGAGTTATCTACTTTCTATGGGGCAGAAGTACCGTCGGAGTTCGGATGAAAAATGGCGAGAGCGTGCGCTTAAGAGAAAGGCTATAGCTAAATGGTTAGGTAGTCATGCCGACCAGTTAGGTCCTTTTTTGGGTGAAATAAATTTCATGACCCATGATGCTGTTAATGTGCCTAAAAGAGGCGAAGAGAAAAAAATCGTTAACCCACATCAGAAATTTCGCAATAACCCCAGAGGGGTTTGGTTAGAGGCGATAAAGAAATGTAACGAGTACCAGTTATGCGCATGGGATCAGAATCTGCCAGACTCAGTTTATTTTGAGAATGTCGACGGCACTACATTTTTAGGGGGGGCCTGGTTGGAAGAATATGTGTGGCATTTGCTTACGGATTTAGATCCTGATGAAGTTTTACCCAATGTTGAATTCACCGAGCTTGGGGCACCTAAGGCAGATATTCGAAATGAAATTGATTGTATAGCTGCAGATGCTAACCGGCTCTTGATGATTGAATGTAAGACTGGAGACTTAAGGTCGAATGACTCAAAAACAATCGAAGTTTTATATAAAATGCATACCTTAAAACAACGCTCAGCAGGGTTATATGGGGACAGTTGTTTGGTCTCAGCGAGGCCCTTAAATGAATCAGTTCTTAAACGCGCTAAAGAATATAATATAAGTGTTTTTTTTGGAGCAGGGTTAAAGGATTTAAAAGTGTATTTAAAAGCGTGGAAGTTAGGTAAACGATAAATATACGTTGATGGTTGTTAAATCGATTGATTAATTCTTTTTCTTTAGCATTAGAAGCTATTGATTATTGACAGTTCTAAGCGTATAAAATATTAATACTTTAATGGAAAAGGAGTGAAATTGATCCTAAAACTACCCTTAAAATTAGACCTCTGTCAGACCCCCTTGCAGGCCATTGATTTTAAAGGGGAAAAATAGGGGGTGCAGTTAGAAAGTTGCCCTGTTTTGGAAGGGATTAAGATTTACGATTTTTGGCTTTATCCTTCGCCGTTTTAGTTAGAAAGTTGCCCTGTTTTGGAAGGGATTAAGATTGCTCTGCGTAAGCGTAGCCAGCCCAGATAGCTGTTAGAAAGTTGCCCTGTTTTGGAAGGGATTAAGACGAAAACTCTTCTGTCATCTCTATATCTAACTCGCTGTTAGAAAGTTGCCCTGTTTTGGAAGGGATTAAGATGATCTAAGTTGAAAACTCAGTGCGTTAAGTAAGGTTAGAAAGTAGCCCTGTTTATGAAGGGATTAAAATCATCTGACAACGTTGTGAGATGACGCTGTATTTTGAATTTCAGGTCTAATAGTGTTCATTGACACGATTAAAGTGAATATGATGAAAACACTATTTGTAGAAAATAAAAATATGGAATTGCGCTATGAACGTGCCTGTATTTTAGTTTATGAAAAAGGGCAACATAAAACCAGCATCCCTGTTTCACAACTAGAAAGAATAGTTTTATCCCCGTCAATAGCATTAACCGCGGGTGTTCTAGGTGTTGTCGTTGAACATGAAGTCTCTCTCCTTGTTATTAATACAAGATTCCCAAAAAGAACGGCTTCCTTGTCTGGTGTTGTAAGAAGTGATATTAACCGTCGGATCAATCAAATTTCATTGTTAAGCAACACTGAGTTTTGTAAAAAATTCGCTTCAGATCTTATACGCTATAAGACGGTATCTCAAATACGTTTTCTGACAAAAGTTATTAAAATAAGACCGGATTTAAGGTATGAATTGAGGGTTGAAATTGATCATTTAAAAAAAGCTCTAGAAAAATTAAATACATTTAAGATAAGTTCATTAGCTGAACTGAGAGGAGTTGAAGGTTCTGCAGCGAGAGGCTACTTTAAAACATATCAACTCTTATTTGCTAACAGCTTAGGTTTTTCAGGTCGAACAAAAAGACCTCCTTTAGACCCCGTTAACGCCTGTTTATCGTTAGCTTATACATTATTTCACCATGAGGCTGTTCTAGCCATTAAGACCGTTGGTTTGGACCCGGCCGTAGGATTTTATCATGCACCGTATTACAACCGGGAGTCGTTAGCTTGTGATCTTATTGAGCCCTTAAGGGCTGTTATAGATTCATGGATTTTAAATCTTTTTCGTAACAAAGTAATTCGCATTGAAGATTTCACTTATCACAGTAAAGGCTGTTATCTGACTGTTTCTGGTAAGAAGAAATTTTATTCATCCTATAGGGGGAAAGTAAAAGGAATGCGACGTTTATTAAGGCGCTCAGCTAATCATTGTGTCAAAGTGATTAAAAATAATGAGGAAAAGCACACAGCGTAAATCATATTTGATTTGTTATGATGTTTGTCATCCTAGACGCCTACGGCGTGTTCATAGGATTGTTCGTGATATTGGGTTTCCTATCCAATACTCTGTGTTTGAGGCTGAACTAGACCCAGTAGAATTATCAGCATTAATAACAAAGCTTGAATCTGAAATCTTAGTTGAAGAAGACAAAGTGTATTTTTATAGAGTAGCATCGAAGAAATATAATTATTCTTTAGGACTAGAAAATAAAACCGATGCGTTGGATTTCTTGTAAAAGAAATAAGGCTAAATACGAAGAGAGAAAAGAGAAAATCGATTGTGACTATTTAAAATTATTTTTTGGAGTGATTGCATGAGTGATCTCTGACAACTTTGTCAGAGGTAAGATTTGAAAAGAATATTGGTTTAATACGCCCTCGTTAAATGACTGATTGATGGGTTCTTAGTGAAATGTAACTAAGGGCTAAATCAGAATGAGGAGGCCTGTATGAAAACAAACTCAATCCAGAAAATAGTAAAGAAAAGAAATATTGAAGCCTTAGTTCATTTTACACGCATTGAAAATTTAAGTTCAATTTTAAAGCATGGCCTTCTTTCACGCAATGAAGTTGAAAATAATAATATGGATTCATTGGTAACTGATTCTAGCCGTTTAGATGGCTATACCAGTGCTGTTAATTTATCTATTTCTTTTCCTAATTATAGAATGTTCTTTTCCAAACGTCAGAACATGGGCGGCGATTGGGTCGTGCTTTTTATAAAGCCTGAAGTGTTATATAGCAAACCCTGTTATTTTTATTCTAATAATGCCGCTTGTACGACATACAGTGGCTTAGAAGATCGTTCAAGTGACGCTCATTTACAGAATATGTTTTCAGATTTAGCAGTCAACAACGTTGGAGATAGAGCTTCAAGAGATGACTTGGCTTTGCCTGGTAACTATCCAACCAATCCGCAGTCTGAAGTACTTGTTTTTTCTACGCTCAGTCCGGCTATGATTATGGGTGTAGCTTTTTCAACTAACAGTACCCGTAGTAATTATTTTATGTGCACTTCGGATAATTCGAATGTACAGCCCTATATATCGAAGAGTATAGCCAATAAGTTTTTTTTCTCAAGTCGTCAAGATTGGCGTTATTGGTCTTGTAGAGGTTAGTTAACTAAAAACAATTAACCTTGTGTTATTGTTTATTTATGAAAATAGGATAGTAAACATTATGGCAACTAGACCCATTTATCAGCCAGTTATTATTGGTGAAAAACCACAGGTACGCATTGAAGATACGGAATTTACTTGGTTCCCTGGGTTATCTGTACAACAAAAACAGAAGTCTATTCATGCCTTACATTCAGCCGGGTTAGATAAGGGCTTAGGTAATATATTAGAGATTTCTAGTAAATCCCCAGTTCAAGTGGGTGTTTCACTCAGTGCATTTAATTTAATGATAACGACTAAAAACAAAAGATCATTTACAGTCGAAACGGCTTTTCAGAGTAGTAAAGTTTTTGAAAAAGGGGGGCCTTATATTGACTTGCTCGATGGAGATTCAAGGGCGGCCAAAAAAGATATCCGGTTGAAAGAGTCAGGCGATCTGATAGGATTTATTTTTTTTAAAAAGCAATTCCCCATTGAGCCTAAAACAATTTTCTACGACTGGTTATACATTAAGGCTTTGAGCCAGAATAACGATTTAGTGGAATTAATTTTACAGTATGATGGCTTTACAGATATTGAGTTTAATCCCAAAAAATCATTAAATTGTCAGGCTTATTCGGCGGCATTATTTGTATCATTAGTTAAAATGGGCGTTGTTGATAACGCACTTAGTTCATTTGAGGCATTCTCGACTTTTCTCGGTGTTGAATATAAATCGCGCGAAAACTTATTACCTGTTCAAACTAAATTATTTTAGGTGATGGTGTAGCCGTACATTGAATGATTTCCTTAACTATGAATAAAGCTATCAATGGGTTTCTTAAAAACATTGAGTTGTATTTTTATTGAATATTTATTTTCTGTGGCGTATATTAAAAATTCTAACTTTAAGCACAAAAAAGAGTGAAATTGACCCTAAAACCACCGTTAAAATTAGACCTCTGTCATACCCCCTTGCAGCCCATTGATTTTAAAGGGTAAAAACAGGGGGTGCAGTTAGAAAGTAGCCCTGTTTATGAAGGGATTAAGACTCAATAACATTATTGAGAGCGTTCAAACAAGTTAGTTAGAAAGTAGCCCTGTTTATGAAGGGATTAAGACAATAAGAACGTGATGGAACCAATCGAGCATCGTGTTAGAAAGTAGCCCTGTTTATGAAGGGATTAAGACTGTGTCCATAATGTCCTCTAATTTGAGTTGTTAAGTTAGAAAGTAGCCCTGTTTATGAAGGGATTAAGACTTAAGTTTGGATTGCAATCTGTTTTACAAGTTAGGTTAGAAGGTAGCCCTCTCTATAAAGTATTAAGTCGTACTGAAGTTATGTAACCCCGGTTATATTTTTTGTGATTTTCTTAAGCAACATCCCTTTTTTTTTACCAACCACGCCCCAACATTTTTTAGACAATCTTGTCTAAAGTCTTATATTCATCCACATTTGTTTTAATAGTTATCAGCTTATTTACTTCATAAATAAGTGATGATTTAGTTAACAACTAATAGTCTATGACTCCAAATAGGAGGGAGTGAATTGGAATTACCCATTAAAGAAGAACTAAGTTCTGAACAAGTAGTTGATGTAATTCGTGAAGTAATCGGTTTCTTATTGGATAAAAAAGTACACCCTAAAAAAATTACTTATTCTATGGTTTATGTCATAGCTGAATTTGGCCTCCAATATGAGAAAAGCCACAGAGGTGTTTTAGCAGGTATTTTAGACAGTTTAGTTGCAGCATCTGAAGAGATTTCTGATGCACAGTCTACAGAAGAAAATGCCATAGATGACTCCGTTAATATTAGTGTTTTGAAAACATTACATTGACTTTTTAATAACAGAATACCTTCAGGTTTTCTTCATAACAGGTTGCTCTGACAGTGATCTAATTAATCAAAGTAATTTCAATGTTTTAAAAATAGGGAACAAAGAATGACGTGCAAACTTTTTGAATTAGGATTTGATAAGTATTTATACGGCTTACCATTAGATCTTTATAAGTTTCCGATTGATGATCGTAAATCAATTGAGCAAGGCTATGAAGCCGCAGGACTACAGCAAGTAAGTCGTAGAAAACCAACGATTTATGAAAAAAAATTAATGACTGTAAGAGATAGAGGGCTTGTCAAAGGATTGGTGGTTTCAGTTACCGCTAAAGATCTAGAAAATGAATTGTTAAAAAGCAACTTCAATTGCCCAATAACTCAAGAGCTACTGACTTATTCAGATGGGTTACTAAGCGATTGGTCGATTGACCGTATTGATAATGAACGTGGTTACGAACCTGATAACATTGTGGTGGTTTCGGTTAAAGTTAATCAAGCCAAAAGCGACTTGAGTTTAGATGAAATGATTGGGGTTTGTTTCAAAACCTATCCTAATTATCGTGATCTTGAAGAGCTGGAATGGTTTCGAATGGTCAGTTTTTATTACAATAAAATGAGCCTTTCCGGTAATTTTAGTTTTACGCAATTGTTAGATAAGAAAAAAGGCGGGCTAGCATATTTTGTCTTTTTACAATTAACGTATGTTAAAGATTCATCATCTAAGCGTTTTCTAAATGTATTAAAAACCATTACACAAAAGAAAGAGTTTGATGCGTTAGTTAAATTAGCCAGAAAACGAGTGGCAAAAAGTCAAGATCATTCAAAAGATGTCTTAAACAGAAGTCCTAAGTTATGTCATGCCCTGGAGTCTGTTGTAACACTGGTTCGAAGTGATGGTAAGCGCTTTGATCACTATTTGTTGGATTGTATGTACGTTAACCCAAGGTGGGCGTGAAGTGAAAGAATCAGTGTATACAGATAAACAATTAAATAGTGCGGTTAATGCAGGAATTTTAACTGAAGAGTCGGTGGGTAATTTTCGTAATTTTGTGGGAAAAAGTAAACCTTTAACATTAGAAGACCAGGAATATTTTCGGCTTATATCAGGCTTTAATGATGTTTTTGTGGTGATAGCCTGTAGTATTTTTTTCGGATCTTTGCTGTTTTTTTATGATAACCCTAATTTACTAAAGGCACATCAGTATGAATCTGTGACGTCACTTTTTATGAAGGTGGTTATTCCACTTATTTTGATAGTAATGTCTTGGTTACTGTCTCATTTTTTTGTGCTTAAACGAAACATGGCACTAACGGCAATAACCTTGCTTTTTTTCTATGCAGTATCAATTTTTTTGTTGGCGAGTAACTTTTTTACATCACCTTCTGGGGGAGTTTTTGCACCGGTTTGCATGACGGCTTTTGCTGTTTTTTTACACTGGCAACGATTCAAGGTACCTATTTCTGTTGCAGTAATACTTGGCATTTTCATTATCTACATTAATGTAAATTTGCTTGATAAGAACACCAGAGATTATTTGAGTCCTTTGATGATTATTTTTTTTAATTTAATTGCCGGATTGTTTGTTTTTAAGTTCGCAATGTATTGGGATGCCTTAGATATTAAACGTATCGGTAGACAGTCAGATACGGCTTTCTGGTTGCATTTTATTTCAGCACCGATGATCGTGCATCCTGTTTTTTCAGGGTTAGGCTTAATGGACAAAAATTTGAGTCTGTTTGGTTCAATGGTATTACTGGTTCTCTATTGTTTGTTTACATTCATTTCTCTCATCATAGATCGTCGTGTTTTAATTTTATCTTCGATGATTTATTTCGTTCATCTGATCAAAATGACCTTTGCTGAGCAAGGATTAGAGAACTTTTCTCTAGGGTTTGCTGGGTTGTTTATGGGTTTGTCATTGTTATTGCTATCAGGGTATTGGTGCCAGACTCGTCGTATTATTTTGAAAGGTTTGCCTGAGTGCATTCAAGCTAAGGTGCCTGGTGTTTAATATTTTTTATAGAGGTTAAAAGTATGATTAATAAAGTCGAGCTCATTGGTAATTTAGGGGCTGATCCTGAAGTAAAAGCAATGCCTTCAGGCGGGAATGTGGTTAATTTACGATTGGCAACCACTAGACGCTGGAAAGATCGTAATTCTGGTGATCGTAAAGATGCCACCGAATGGCATCGTGTGGTTTGTTTTAATCGAACGGCTGATATTGCAGCACAGTATTTAAAGAAAGGGTCTCAGGTTTATATTGAGGGCCGCATTCAAACCCGCAAGTGGCAAGCCCAAGATGGTACAGATCGTTACACCACAGAAATTGTTGCAAACTCATTGACCATGTTGGGTAAAAAATCAACTGAAGGTGGTGCGCCTGATACAGATTATAGTTCTATGGCTACTAATCATAGCGATGATCCTCTTGATGGATTAGATGATGTTCCTTTCTAGTATTACTACGTATTGTTTACTTTGTATGCAAGGATTAAAAATGATGAAAGGTTTACTAAATATTTGTCTTGTCTTGTTTCTAACATTATTCCAAGCAGCTTATGCTGGAAGTTGTTTTGAAAAACCCAGTGACTTAGATGATTGTATTGCTAAGGCAAAAGAAGGTAATGTTAGGGCGCAACATAATTTAGGCCGGATATACCGAGGAAATAAAAAGGCTACTCAAGAAGTTACTAAGGATTATCAAGAATCCGCCCTATGGTACAGGAAGGCTGCCGAACAAGGACATGCTAGTGCTCAAGCATGGCTAGGCGTAATGTATAACCTGGGATTTGGTGTTAACCAAGATTATAAAGTTGCAGCTAAGTGGTATCGTAAAGCAGCAGATCAGGGTAACGTCTTAGGACAGCTCAGTATTGCGCGGTTATATAGTCAAGGAAAGGGTGTTATTAAAAACCTTAAAGAAGCTGAGAGGTGGTATTTAAGATCAGCTAGTTATGATGGTGATTATACTTATGCCAAAAAAATGATTAAGGAAATGTATGCGGATAATAAGGACGATTGGTCAGCGATTTTACATTCAATTAAATGATGCCCCACATCAAAAAAATAATCCTATTTATTGCAAGAATTATAGCAGCAACGTTTGTTTCTATTCTTATTACATCTCTTACTGTTCTCGTATGGATGGGGCTTTCATATAAGGCATTACACTACGAACACCTTAGTAATTTATTGTACTCAGCAAAGTGTTACGCCCTACATGCTGTTCCAACATGTGAATTTCATTTGTTAGGGTCAATGGGTTCATTATTGTCATTCTTATCCGAGGTAGACAACGATATTTTAAATAGGCTAGCACGAGAATTTTTATTCTATTCAGACAAATATCTGGGTTCAGGCTTTATTAATTATCTTTTTGAAGCTTATCTGTTTGTTCTAAAAAGCCTTTTTCAATTGGGATATTATGTTGTTCCGGGTTTTGTAGGAGTATTTGTTTTTATGTTTATGTGGAATGACACAAAGCCAAAAATAAGTAGTCCTTCAGCGGGTGATCTTAATGGTTAATCATTTCATAATACAGGATCATATTCCTTCATTATTTACTCATAATTATCTTCACTAAACAGTGGTTTAATTATTCCTGAGAATACTGTTTCGTTGTTGATAAGTGAGGAATGATTATGATTCAAAACACCAGTAACAAAACCCCTTATGTTTTTGTCCCTATTGAGTATCCAGAGTTAGCCGAAGGTGAAGAAATAACACCTTATCAACCTGGGTTCATCTGCTCAGAATGGCTAGAGATTGAACTTGTTGAGCCTTCTGAATATAATTAATATTCTTAGGTTTTCTTGCTTTCATTTTTTCTTCATTATTTACCCACTACTTCTCAAAGATTGAAAAGACGTCCGGTGATTTAATAACACAGACTTTTTAGTTATTAAATTTTAGTTTAGGGACGGGTAGATGAGTAAAAAAACATTTCTAAAACCACAGCTTGGGTCTGTTTTCATTTTATTGTTTTGCGGTGTTGCCACTGCAGCAGACTATGCCAATATCAATAGTGTTCGCCAGGGTGAGTTCTTATTTAATACTGATGTTTCTAATAAATATAAGGTAGCACCCACGATTTCTACCCGAGTATTAATTGATGTCACAGGCCCGATTGCACGAACTAAAGTCAGGCAACGTTTTAGTAATCCAAGTGATCAATGGATTAGTGGAACTTATGCTTTTCCGTTACCTGAAGATGCAGCTGTTGACCATATGAAGATCTTAGTGGGTGGGCGAATCATTGAAGGGGTTATTCGTGAGAAAGAACAAGCCAGAAAGATTTATGAGCAAGCAAAAAGTGAGGGTAAACGTACCAGTCTTGTAGAACAACTACGGCCTAACTTATTTACCACCTCTGTGGCTAATATTGCCCCTTCTGATGTTATTGATATTGAGATTGAATACCAAGAGTTATTGAGCTTAGATCAGGGCAACTTTAGTCTGCGTTTTCCGATGGCTATGACGCCACGTTATTCTTCAGATAATGAGTCGAGTTTTAATCAATATGACACCCCTGTTGTTGGGCGTTGGGTTAATGTTGTCAAAAGGGCAGGTAAGACACCTATTGAGGCTATTAATAACGCCTCTGAATTATCCATTACCGTTAATCTTAATGCAGGGTTTGAGGTTGAGGATATAAAGAGTACTTACCACCCCGTTACGATTAATAATATTACTGATAGTAAGCAAGGTGAAGTTAAGCAGGTCAAGTTAGGTTTGAGCGGTCATCGAGGTGAACATGACTTTGAATTGGTGTGGAAACCTAAAGCTGACATTATTCCTAAAGGCATGTTTTTTATAGAGACAGGTAAAGACTGGCAACACGGTTTGTTAATGGTGACGCCCCCGTTGGATAAGCGTCTGTATGAAAAACGAGATAGAGATGTAACCTACATTATTGATACATCCGGTTCTATGGGCGGTGAGTCTATTGCCCAAGCTAAACAAGCCTTACGCAAGGCATTAACGCGCTTAGCACCTGAAGATACCTTTAATGTTATTGAGTTCAATAGCACAGCCAGCAGTCTGTTTAAGAAGTCCGCACCAGCAATTACACAGGCCATTGATGAAGCCGATGATTTTATAGCAGGCCTTGAAGCATATGGCGGCACCGAGATGATGCCTGCATTGAAAATGGCACTAGGCGCTACAGCTGAAGGGAATAATGGACGCTTACAACAGATTATCTTTATTACTGACGGTGCAGTTGAACAGGAAGAAAAGCTCTTTAAGTTAATCAATAACCATCTTGGTGATCGCCGTTTGTTTACCGTAGCTATCGGGTCAGCACCTAATTCCTATTTTATGCGAAAAGCCGCACAGTTTGGTCGTGGTTCTTATACCTTTATTGGTGATGTGGAAGAAGTGTCAGAAAAGATGGATCAATTATTTTCCAAGATGGAGCAAGTGGTCATGACTGATTTACATCTTGAGCTCGAAGGTATTGAAGGGGAGGTGGTACAAGTCTTACCCGATAAGTTACCGGATCTTTACTATGGAGAACCCGTAGTACTCTCCTTAAAAATGAAGCAGATTCCAGAGCGGGCCGTTATAACTGGAAACCTTAGTGGTCATACCTGGGTCAATGCCGTACGCCTTAAAAGAAGTGCACACCAATCGGGGTTAAAAGTCTTGTTTGGGCGACGAATGATTGAATCTTGGATGGATAACCAAGTCCTCGGCGTTGAGAAGGAAATAGTTCGTAAAGCAATTGTTGATTTGGGGTATTACTATCACTTAGTCAGTCAATACACTAGCTTGGTGGCTGTAGATGTAACGCCTGCAGATAAGTTACGTGAGCTTGAGTTTGAACAGCAAGAACTAGTTAAAAGCGGATCCTATTTATCCTTAGCTCAAACAGCAACGAACTCACAGATTCAAATCATCATAGGGTTTCTGTTACTACTACTTTCGTGTGCTATATGGTTATGGAAGAGCAGAGCTGAAAAAATCAAAGTAAGTAATAACCCTTGAAGACTAGAATACTTGCCTTCCTTATCTTATGCATGGGGTTATGCTTTTTGGTATGTGGCTCTTGGATACAAATTAAGGCGGTTGTCGCACAAGCGTTATTAGAGCGATCATGGCAACAGACATTAGAGCATGGAAGCCCTGTTCAACCTTGGCCATGGGCAGATCATTGGCCGGTAGCACAACTTAAATTTCCTAGGGTAAAGAGTAAGCTAATTGTATTAAGTGGTGATAGCGGCGCTTCACTCGCCTTTGCGCCAGGGTGGAATACCAAGAGTGCAAAACCAGGGAAGCAGGGTGTGACGGTGATTAGCGGGCACCGTGATACGCATTTCAAGCTATTAAAAGATATTGAGATAGGTGATTCAATCGATGTTGTTACAACGCAGGGTGAAACCGTTAATTATCAGGTTGAAACAATCGAGGTTGTAGATTCGAGAGTAGCGACCATTAAAACACAGCAATCAGGACAAACATTAGTGTTAGTCACGTGTTATCCATTTGATGCAGTAGTTGCTGGTGGACCGTTGCGTTATGTAGTGACAGCGGATAGATTTTCTAAGTCATAATAAATGTTGCCATATCAAATAATCGAGTGTTAAGTTACTAAGTGTCAATTGGATAGGTATTAAGTGCTAACTACCGAGATTAATTGTATGGAAACAAATGTTTATTATAAGGCTATCTATATTCAAATAATTAGCATCTTTGCTATAACAAATTTGTTTCTTATATTATGAAAGATTTTAAAACCCAATTGGCTTCAATTAAGCCCTTAGTAAATACACAAGGGAAGGAAAATTCTAGTCCTAAAGTAGAATCCCAGCAAACATCTTCTTTTAAAAAGACCTCGCTAAAAAAAGAAGACTTATGCCTTTCAAGACTACCACTATTGGGAAGGGTTAAAAATTATAAAGAAGAACAAGGGTATGGTTTTATATCTGCAAATAGGATTGACTATTTTTTCCACGTATCGTCAAGAATAACATTTGGTAAGGATAGCTTTATAACATTGGGAGAAAATGTTCTTTTTATTTTAGGCAGCCCTAAGAAAAGTCATGTCGGACACAAACAGGTTAAACATAAAAGGGAGGTAGTTTCTTGGTGCTATGTCAATGATATCTGGCAAAACGGAGGTCCTGCTTCACAAAATTCATTAAATGCCTTAAGACTTGAGTGGTTTTCAAAACAAACTATTGAGTTGATTTTTCAAGTTATTGAGGCCGATTGGTATAGGTTGAATTTTGCTTTAGGAAAAGCTGATATTAATCTACAAGATTCAGTTTTACATTCCAGCCTGGTTGAACAACTTAAGGTTCTTGAAAGTGATGACTGGGTGCGATTTGCTGTTAAAGATAGATTGAATAACTCATTATTTTCTTTTTCAAAAGATTGGCATTGCAGTAAATCAGAGGAGGTCCCAAGATTTCTAATTGATAACTTCACAGCAGATCAATTAAGCACTTTGAGAAACCCTAGATATAAATGGTTTTGTGCCTGTAATAAAGAGTTTGAAGAAGCAAAATTATTTGAGTGGGCAATGCGATGTTCCCTAAGTGATTCAGAGAAGGAAGAATGGTGTCGGGAATTAGATGATGATTATAGTTGGTATGGTGAAGTGCTATTTAGTTTGCTTTCGACTGACTGGTGTCCTTTTAGCGAGGTTATTCCATGGATTAAACGGGTTCTTGAAGATGAAAGTGTAGAGCCTGAGTTGATAATCGATAGGTTAAAACGTTTCCCAGAAGAAAAGGGGAGCTTATTTGAGATCTTAGATGATGCGCATAAAATCAAATATCTAGTGAACCAGCCTGAGGCTATCGATGAAATACAAGAAATTATTAATAAGACAGGTAACATTGAACTCTATGAACCTGCTTTATTGTATTCAGCCTTTGCGATTGATCTAGAGGCTGATGGTGATAATATTTGGGAGATTGGTGTTGCCAATAAACAAGATAAATGGTTAATGCTATCAAGAAATGACTCAACAAATAAAAGTGACTCAGTTTATCGAGAACTTGAGTCAAAATTGTCAAAATCGAAGCTGGTAATTGGTCATAATATTTTAACTTGGGATCTCCCTATTCTTGAAGAAGAATTATCGATCAAGAAAAATATTATTGTTTGGGACACAATGTATGTTCAGTTTATGATTTCACCTTGGGCTCCTACCCATGCTCTTTTGAGCGACCATAAGGCCGATAATGATGCTAGCGCCTCCTTTAAGTTATTTGAGAATCAATTAACTACTCTGGGCCCAGAGATAGCAAAGTTAATTTTTAATAACGAAATAAATAGTTCTAAAGAACTTATAGGAATTATAGGGGATATTTTATTAAAAAAACCTTGGGACGGAAAGAGCCTGGCTCCTAATTGTCAGAAGCTTCTTGAACACATTAGCCCTGGGCAGACCTTGGTAGTGCCGGCATATTATATTAAAAAACTCGACTGGGCCCCAAACATAGTTGTAATTGCAATTGATGATGCTTATGAATCATTTGGTCTTGATTTATTAGTCATAGATATAAATTATTTAATGAGTAATTTAAAAGATAATGGCTTAGAAAGTCATCTTGGTGATGTATTAATAAATGTAATAAAAAAATCAAATATTGAAGGTATTTCAATTCGCCTATCCATGCTTCCTTACTGGGTTAAAGAAAAGAAAACTCTTACAGACTTGATTAAATCATCACTTGTAAGACCTTCTTTACCTAATGGAGCAGTTGGAGTTGCAAAACTGCCTAGTGATGAGAACTGGTTTTATGAAATTGATGATAAATATGTAGTTGTTTCAGATTCATTCAATGAAACACTTATCACTAAAATTGACATGATAACAGAGAGTAAACTTTTAACTCTTCAGGCGAATCATAAACAGGGGTTTTCATCAAACATTGATGTTAGCCCACTCAAATCTACTGCGATTTATAAGTGGGTGGTTAATAAAAATAATTGCAGTTATGATTTGTGGGCAACACTTGATGTCGCCTCCAAAAGTATTGCAAAATCGGGTAAATGTTGGCGCACTTATAGAACTCATAAACTAAGGAATACAACTAAGCTTTTTAACTCAAATACAATCGCCAACCTGTCTCACGCTAAACCTAAATTGCTTGCTCGTGATGAAGTAACTTTTTTCCCGAGCACAGAAGACCAAGCATCATATTGGACTGAAATTCTTTTAATTGCAAAGTCGATTAAACAAAATCAAAGTGTAGGAATTGTTCCCGTATTACTAATCGTTAGCTCTCATTCCCTTGAATTAATAAAGTTACTTGATGGTTCTCTGAGCGCTGTTGGCTGTAATCCCAAGGATATGTCTTATACCAGTAGGGCTGAGAAGTTGTTACGGGTTTCAAACCAAGGTGGGGTTATAGTAGATTTTATTGATAATTGGAGTTCATGGAATGATTTATCCGAAAGTTGTGGGGTAAAACTTTTCCCACTAATAGAGGCCTTACCTATTGAGCAGTGGTATGTGACTAGTGAAGTTGAAGATGCCCGATTAGCTAACAAACTTGATGATGACTCACATGGATTTGAAGAAGGAAATGACATAGATTTTGTTGGGATAACTGATGAATTTGGTATGGTTAATAATCAGCTTCCTGAATTAAATAGTTCATGTATTAATTATTCAGACGTCAATAAAAAAATATACACCCTTATCAAAAGTAATATGAACATATGGCTTAATCAAGTAGGTCTAGAAGACAACCTACGAGAGCTGCTCATATTAGATTCAAGACTAAACGATCCGAAGTTAAAGTTAATGAATTTATTTGATCTTTTTGAAATGCCGGGTTCTTATAAAGATTCATATTCAGAACGTATTTTCTTAGATGCATTAGAGGTGCTTCAAATAGTTAGAGAAGAAGCGCAGCGTGATTACAACACTATGCGCAACTTTCTTCAGACGCATTGGAATAAAGGTAAAAATAAGGGTGGATCAGATTGGATTCATGATTTTCGTGATGTAACCCAAAAGCCTGCATTAGAAGAAATTCGTAAACGAGATGCAGATGTTTTAGTAAAGCTTCCAACGGGTGAAGGTAAATCAATTCTATTTCAGGTTCCTTCTTTGTGTTGTGGATTAAAGACACGGCGGCTAAGTATTGTAATCTCGCCATTAAAGGCGCTTATGCAAGATCAAGTTGAGGGGCTTTGGAATTTAGGGTTTCATCAGTCTGTTGATTTTTTAAGTTCTGACCGTATGGGGTATGAAATTTCTGATGTACTCCAGGGAGTTTTAGATCACCGAATAGTCCTGTTATATGTTGCGCCTGAGAGGTTTCGTAATAAAAGATTTTTAGATTTTCTTGGGAGGAGGTTTGATAGCGATGGTTCGTTTGAATATGTTATTGTCGATGAAGCGCATTGTGTGAGTCAGTGGGGGCATGATTTTAGACCTGATTATTTTTATGCTCTTGATGTTATATGTAATAGATTTAGGAACGTAACTCTTAAAGAAAAAACGCCAATAATCCTCTTATCAGCTACGGTTACAAAATTAACTAAAGACAAGTTAGAAGATATTGTTAAGGGGCAAAACAAAGGATCTAAATATCTACCATTTTTGGTTCGTCCTGATAAATATTCTCACCCAATAAGAGAGCATATTTTAATAGAGCCCAGGTATGTAGATGGGTTAATTTTTACAAAACCAAAAGAAGATTGGCCTATTGGTCCAAGAATTGATGTTATTGAGAAGTTAATTTCTAGAGCTAAGAAAAATAAAAAAGAAACAAAACAGCACAGCACTATAATTATTTTTGTGGGTTGGAGAGAGCACGCAGAAAAGTTATCTTTTTTGATATCAGAATTAGGAACAACTAACATTGAAGTTGATTATTTCCATGCAGGATTAGATGCAGGAACAAAAGAAAATGTTTTGCAACGATCTAGGGATGGTGAAATCGATGTTTTAGTTTCAACAAAGGCATTTGGGATGGGGATGGATATCCCTCATATTCACTGGTCATTTCATTTGTCACCCCCAAGTTACTTAGAGGATTATTTACAAGAAGTCGGGAGGATTGGTCGAGGAAAGAAAGAGCGGGAAAGCGCACAATTATCTAACCTAGAAGCTGTATTATTTTATTCGGATCAGGATTTTCAAAATAATAAGAGCAATATTAAAAGAGGTCAAATTGATTACCCACAGATTGACGATCTATTTAATAGGATCTTAAATGATTCACGGGAAGTCAGCGGGATGTTTTTTTCAATAATGCCGGATTATGGTTTCCAAGAAGTTGTAAATAATAGACGTGCTGAAATTACTAGAGTGCGAAAAATATTATATTGGTTAGAACGTATTGAATTAGTCAATATTATTTCAATGATACCTGATCTCCTTCCTATGTTGTTACATAGAGAGCAGTTACAAAGAATAATTAAGGATGAATCGGGCCCAATATTAGAAGTGGCAGAAGCACTAATTTCAATTGATTTTACTACGATTGTAGTTGAAAACCTTCATCATGATACTCAAAATCATCAACAAACAGTTAATGATGAAATTATTGGAAAGATAATTAATGGGGTTAATAATTTATTTGGCTTTTTGTTAGGAGGGCCAGTTCCTAAGTCAAAAAATAAATCTAAGAAAAAGAATAAGAAAAATTCCAAATTAAGTTATGAGAAAAAATCATGTGAAGGGATCGTAAACTTAGGACAGATTTGGCGTGCCACATCATTAAGCAATGTTGATGATGTGCTAACAATTTTAATTAAATTAGAGGCGAGAAATGCAATACAGATTACTCGTCAAATTGGGTTCTCAAAATTACTATTATTTAATAAGCCCGAAAATTACTTAAAGTACATGTTTACTAAACTTGAGAGTTTTAGTTCATTTGTTCTTTATAATCTCATGAAGTCAAGTGGATATGTAATTCAAATTGAGGCTATAAAAGAGGAGTTAATAAATAATAATTATCTCCCTCAGACTGAGCATAAGATTGTGGCTCTTGCTATTGAACAAACTACTTGTGTCTTGTTGAAATCGATTGGTGTAAAGATAAGAGAAAGGTTGATAAAAGACGAGAAACGAGAGTTAGTGGCAACTTTAATTACGAACAAAGGTTTACAGAAGCAGGAGGATATTAATTTCCTAATTAAGCAATCCAAGGCTTTATGGGAAGTGTTTAAGTCGTTGGATAAGGAAGGCACAATTGAAGTTTCAACATTAGTTCAGTTCACTACAGATAATTCAGCGACAAAACATTATAGTCGGCATGATCTGGAGCGTAATTTAAGAATTCTAGCCTCATTAAAATTGATAAGAGTAACTGAATCAATTATTCCAAATTCGTATTTGCTAGCAGTTAATAATAATTCTAAAGTGGATACGACAACCTATGTGGATGTTTGGAGTGAGTTAGAGAATGTTAATCGGGTTAACGAATTACGAGGTGATGCAATGGAGATATTTGCACATCTAACTTCAGACTTTAGAAGTCATTTTATTGAAGGTTATTTTTCAAAGAGCTCTGCTGTGGAAATGGAAGAGTTTTTGGATCAACAAATTCGTTTGGTTGATGAAGGTGAGTCTTCAACTGGAGGTTTTGTTCAGGTAAAATTAGCTCAATTGCGAGCGACAGCTGTTGAAGACTTTTTTTCAAAATATAAGGTTAATGCAGAAGAAACTAATCAATGGTTAGCAATTAAACACCCGTTTTCTGAGAATTTATTAGTTAATGCTGGCCCGGGATCTGGAAAGACATCTGTTCTTATCGCGCGAATTGTGCATCTTATTCGAGAGCAGCATCTTCATCCAGAACAAATTCTAGTTCTAGCTTTCAATAGGGCTGTAATATTTGAAATACGAAGGAAAATAAAAGAACTATTCTTTAAGCTTGGCTATGGGGCTTATGTTAGTCGCCTTAAAATCTATACTTTTCACTCTTTTGCCGCGAAATCAATTCATGCTTCTTCTACAAAATATTTAAATTCAAATGATTTAAAAGGAGATTATAGAAATAAATCATCTGAGCTTTTACCAAAGTTTCTGAAGGCGCTTGATCTTGACGCAGCATTTCATCGTGAAGTTACAAAAGGAATAAAATCAGTACTAGTAGATGAGTTTCAGGATGTAAATGATGATATTTACAAAATTATACAAATAATATCAGCCACGTCAGGTTCAAGAGTAGGTGTTATGGCTATTGGTGACGACGATCAAGATATTTTTAAATGGAACCGCAAAAATAAAGAGTCATCAGAATTGTATTTTGATAAGTTTTTAAGTGAATTTGCCCCTGAAATAAAAAATCAATTGGCACTCAGGGTGAATTTCCGATCTGGCCCTGAAATTGTTTCAGAATCACAAAAATATTTGGATGATTTTTTCAATACATGGAAAGGGGGAGGATCAAGGTTAAAAAGTGAGAAACTTAGATCCTCGATAAAGGCCCACTCATCTACTGTAATTAGGAATGAAATTACTTCAATTGATGAATTAGCATCTATTTGGTCGGTAAGAAATAAGGAGTTAGTAAATGAGTCAATTGCTATTCTTTGTAGAACAAATAGTGAAGTGGCACAAGTTTATCAAATATTGTCTAGTTTAGATCCTAGTTTGGAAATACAAAATGGAGTTGATTATCAAGTTGGTTGGTTAAGGCATATTGCTTGTTGGATTGAAGTTCTGGAAGATGAACTGAAAAATAATAGCGATTGTACGTTGACTGAAGAGTTATTTGATAGGTTATTTGGTGTTTTTAGCCAACAGAATATTCCAGAAATAAATGGCTATGAGTGTGCTGATATTAGTGAACTTTGGGATTTATGCCACCAGGAACGTTATTATCCTTTTATATCTCATTTAATCTCTTTTTTAGAAGAAATTACTTTAAGTGAATTGACGCGTCTAAAGTCAGCCGACAGCAAAAATACAGAGCGTGTTGTTTCTACTATACATAAAGTTAAAGGGCTCGAATTTGATAACGTAATAATTATAAATCCTAGGCAAAAAGAATCGGATGAAGAAGAAACAAGGATTTCGTATGTAGCGATGACTAGAGCTAAAAAAAGGCTTGATTTTTATATTCTAGATAGGATTGATGAAGCTTCTAATAAAGTCCTTGTGGGCGACATAGGCGAGGTTAGAATTAGTTGGTCATTATCTCAGACTCCGTGGAATTTGGACCCTGAAGCATCACAGGAGTATATAAAGGAAAATGTACATGTTGGGGACAGGCTAGAGATTGGTGGTCAAGGTGAGGGAGCGGGTTTTTCTATATTTCATAATAAAACCCAGGTTGGGTTTTTAAGTAATGAGAATGGCTCAGGACGTGTGGGTGTCACAGAATTATTTGTATCAGCTGTATTAAAATATCCAAACAAATTTGAGCTTAAGTACGCCTATGGAGGGAGTTACTTGCAGAAACATAAGGATCAGGGCTGGGGGTGGCTAGTTTTGGTTAGAGGTGTTTTACGGTAAATTTTTCAGCTCGGTGTTTGAGATTTATTGCGAGGTTAAACATATGATTAATAAAGTTGAGCTTATTGGTAACTTAGGTGCAGACCCTGAAGTAAAAGCAATGCCCTCAGGCGGGAATGTGGTCAATTTACGATTGGCAACCACAAGACGTTGGAAAGATCGCAATTCTGGTGATCGTAAAGAGGCCACAGAATGGCATCGTGTGGTTTGTTTTAATCGAACGGCAGATATTGCAGCACAGTATTTAAAGAAAGGGTCTCAGATCTATATCGAAGGACGGCTACAAACGCGCAAATGGCAGGCCCAGGATGGGACCGATCGTTACTCGACTGAAGTTGTTGCAAATTCATTAACCATGTTGGGTAAAAAATCGACTGAAAGTGATACCTCTGATACGGCTAATAATTCTGTGTCTAATGATCCTTTAGATGAGCTGGGAGATGTTCCTTTCTAGTATTGCAGGTATCGTTTATTCTGTATGCAATGATTAAAAATGATGAAAGGTTTATTAAATATTTGTCTTGTCTTGTTCCTAACATTATTCCAAACAACCTACGCAGGGAGTTGTTTTGAAAACCCCAGTGACTTAGATGATTGTATTGCTAAGGCAAAACAAGGCGATGTTAGGGCGCAACATAATTTAGGCCGGATATACCGAGGAAATAAAGAGGCTACTCAAGAAGTTGCTAAGGATTATCAAGAATCAGCCCTATGGTACAGGAAGGCTGCCGAGCAAGGACATGCCCGAGCGCAAGCATGGTTAGGCGTAATGTATAACCTAGGATTTGGCGTTAACCGAGATTATAAAGTTGCAGCTAAGTGGTATCGTAAAGCAGCAGATCAGGATAACGTCTTAGGGCAGCTCAGTATTGCGCGGTTATATAGTCAAGGAAAGGGTGTTATTAAAAACCTTAAAGAAGCTGAGAAGTGGTATCTAAGATCGGCTAGTTATAATGGTGATTATGATTACGCAAAAAAAATGATTAAGGAAATGTATGCCGATAACAAGGACGACCGGTCGCCGATTTTACATTCAATTAAATGATGGACCACATCAGAAAAATAATCCTATTTATTGCAAGAATTAAAGCAGCAACTTTTGTTTCTATTCTTAGCACATATCTTGCTGTTATCTTTTGGATGGGGCTTTCATATACTTCATTACGCTACGAACACCTCAGCAATTTATTGCACTCTGTAAATTGTTATGCACTACATGCTGTTCCAACGTGTGAGTTTCATTTGTTAGGATCAGTGGGTTCATTATTGTCATTTTTATCCGGAGTAGACAGCGACATTCTAAATAAGCTAGCACGAGAAGTTTTATTCTATTCAGACAAGTATCTGGGTTCGGGCTTTATTAATTATCTTTTTGAAGCTTATCTGTTTATTCTAAAAAGTCTTTTTCAATTTGGATATTATGTCGTTCCGGGTTTTATAGCAGTATTAGTTTTTATGTTTATGTGGAATGACACAAAGCCAAAAAAAGGTGACGTTCCTAGAGATGGATGACAGTTGTGTAAAAGGAGTGATGACCTTTTATTATTATTTAGATATAAAAAGAAACACACACAATTTGTCAGTAAATTACCCTTTATTACATCCCCTAGGAATCACCCAAGAATACTCTGGTTTTTCATGTTTAAGATAGTCTTCAACAGGTATTGACTCACCGGTCACCAATTCCAGTTCTTGAATAGTCACGATGTAATCATCAAGTCTATTCCTTTTAGCATCCATACTATTTGGAATAATCCACGCAATAGCTCGGTCATTACGAATAATGACTTTCTAAAAACCATCGGGTGTTTTGACACCATGGGATTCTGTGAAGAAATCATCATTTGGATTGTTTCCCCAGATAACACCGCCAATGATTAACAATTCATCAATGTCACGATAACATTCGGTTATTTCTTCAGTGAGTAACCAAGCGCCACGATTCATATTAGCTGCTTGTGGCAGAATATTAGTCATGAAATTGGATTGTCTGATAGCGACTTTTGAGTAGTCTAGATGGTTAGCTGGTACTAAATGACCACGATCATAACGCTGACCTTTTTTCTTGTACGTTTTAGCTGAGAGTTGTTGGCATGATGAAGAAACCTTGGGGTCAATGTGAAACGATTTAAGACGTTTAAAGTTCCCAGTGTCATGCTGGGCATTGTATTGAAATTTCACAGCACCTCGCTTGTCACAATCTACCCAGACTGTGAATCCCTCGTAGTCTATTCGTTTTATTTCTGAAGCGTGTGTTGAAAAACTGGTGAAAATAATTGTGATTGCCGCTAATAAATAGACTGCTTTCATGCGTATTTGGCTCGGAATTGGAATAATTAAATATGATACTTGTAAATCACATAGTGTTAACTAATTTAATTATTGTGTAGCGTATTAAACAGCGTTACATACTTCTTTAAAATTAGGCGAGGCGCATCCTGACAATTGTTGGGGTGCGCCTTTTTTAAAGTAGTGTTAATAAAATAATTTTTAGGCCACAAAATAAAGAATTACAACTAGGTGTATAATTGGCCAATAGTCAGTTTTACTTGCTGAGCTGGCTATTTCAAAGAACCTCAAAGTCATACAAAGAATCTCAAATTCACTTTAGTCCACATTTTTTTTTGGAGAATTCAATGAATGATTTACAAGACCTTAAGAAATCCCTCAATGCCTGGTTTAAGGAAGAAAAATTCAAATTAGCGTATCAAGATATTGGTTGTTCGAAAGAGCATCTGGCACTCATCCTAATCAAAATGGAAATGTATTCTGATAATGTTTTGATTCGATTATGGAGTGATTGCCACTTTCAAAAAATTTGTCATAACTCATCATTTACAGAAGATGAGTTGACTAAAATTTTAATTGATCTGCAGATTTATTTTAAAAGTCCATTATATTTTTATACCACAGAATACGATCCAGACTTTCTCAAGAATTTATCAAAAGACGAGACTTTTAACAATATTTGTACGAACAAAGGATATTCGCTTGAGCAACTTGCCGGTATTATTGCTTGTGGAAAATTAACTCATAAGTTACTTCTAAAAGGGAAAAATCAAATTCTAACTGCTGATCAGCTTAATGAATTGAGAGCGGGTAAGCAACCGATTCAAAGAGTTATTAATTTATTACAAACTACTAGAGTATTGCCTTCAGCTATTGACCAATCAAATTGGATTAATCACCTCAGTGAAAGCCTGAAATTCTTTGATGACCTTCCAAAAAATAGTTTTAAATCGAGCAAGTCCGCTTCGATGCGAGGGGACCCCTCATGGACAGCAGTTTTAAATAGTATGATGGAGTCTGCTCTATCATTAGGGATTTCTTCAAAGAAACTTTTAGTTAGCCTAGTAGAGTTTGTTGACCCTAATTTACCAGCTGATCTAAATAACATGAAGCGTTCATTGAATGTTCCAAAACTACAACAGGAGCAAGATGCTGACTTAGAAAAATTTATTAGCAAATTATAAAACCTCGATCTGCATAAAACAGGGGGGTGTAGTATTTTCATAAATTAACTGGGTTTTGCTACATCCCCCTAGTAATCTTTTCTGATCCAAAATTATCCATAACCGACTGCTAAGTCGGATATGGTTTTTTTATGGAGAATATTATGAAAAGTGAGTTATTACCAGCGGTTGGTTTCGTTCGAATTAAAACGATTTTAAGAATTTTCCCAATTTCACGATCCAGTTGGTATCAGGGTGTAGCAGATGGGAAATTCCCCAGACCTATCCGGCTAGGAGTTAGAACTTCAGTCTGGCGCGTTCAGGATATTCGTGAGCTTATTAATAAGTTCGGAGGTGAGCAATGAAAATCACTCAACTGACCCCATACAATAATGCAGTCCCTCAAAAAAGTTTTTTTGTCCTGGATAACGAGTTAAAAATCAGTTCTTACCCACTTATCAAATGTTGGTATTTCAATATTATTAATGTTGCCGATATTAGTGAATACCACTCACTTGATCTCAGTGGATCGATTCTAATCCGAGGGACGCCTAAGCCAACCCTACTGCAACCGGCTCTGCGAAAGTCGACCAATTTTATTGATCAGGGTACTAACTGGATTATGCTGGATGTGGATGGGTTTCCTGTCGACTGTGACAGGGATGGTGTTCAGCAGTTTATAGAAAATGAACTACCAGAGGTAGTTCCAAAATGTAACCTGCTCAGTAACTTTCTCGGCCAGTGCTGGAATAGAACAAATTAAGCCGGGTCTCAATGTGCATCTGATGTATGAGCTCAGTAGACCTTTAACCGGTCAGGAAATTAAAGTCTGGTTGAGGGGTTGCCCCATCGATTTCTCATTGTACAACGCCGTTCAGCCGCATTATGTCACCGACCCGTATTTGGAAAATGTGACGTGCACATTGACGGAGCGAAAGTTCCTGTTAGCAGGTGAGCATGACATGGTCAGTCCACCGGTTATTGAACTCCCTAAAACCACCAGAAAAGTTTCGTTTAAGTCATCGGGCAAGAAGCCAAAGTTAAATGGCCTCATGCAGTGTGAATTTGTCAGATACTTTTTATATCAAAATGTACCGGATGGTGATGGACGTTATGAGGCATTTCGAGCGTTTAGTCACTCGGCCATGCAGGTGAGAGATGGCCCTGAACTGGTTGCAAAATTTTTAGATTATTACATCCATTCCGATGCGATCATCCGCTCAATTGAAGGTTTTCCAAAACCCATTACCTGCGCGAGTTTTTTACCTAAGATTAAATTTCAGTGCCCGTATTTTAAAAATGGTCGGTGCGCAAAGTTTAACGTAACCAGTCCTGCGGGGGTTGCGTGGAAATGCTCATAGAAGAGGAGCCTCTATTTACCCTCGATGAGACATCAACGACATACTTTCTTGATCAGATTCCGCCTGAGCGTAAGCTGCTTTTAAGCAGTCAGGAAATCGATATTCCCCTAGGCGTTGTCGCAATCCTATCAGGGCAGGGCGGTGTCGGTAAGTCGATGATGGCATTAAATTTAGCCATCGCTACGGCAAGTCAATGTCCAATTGACACATTTGAATCTGTCGAACCGATGCGTGTGCTTTATCTATCCGGCGAGGATGATAAAGATGAGATGCATCGTCGAACCCTTTCCATTTTAAATAAACATTTCAGACGTGATACGGGAATGGACTTTGAGTATGATTTAGACCACATTAATCCTAT
>ENA-OSET01000597-OSET01000597.1-sediment-metagenome-genome-assembly--contig:-NODE-597-length-40194-cov-6.990478_pt1 | contig 40194 bp, 37 predicted proteins | sample MGYA00237882_ERZ534229 | MGnify/ENA primary metagenome ERZ534229 (study PRJEB26408, sample SAMN06266212) | sediment metagenome | isolation source: Hudson Canyon methane seep mesocosm | place: USA:Hudson... | reverse complement strand
AGTGCAAGCGAACCAAAACAGTGCAAACCTAATGATACATCTTATTTCATAAAAAATAAAAACCAGCAATAACAGCAACTTAAATTTAGGTATAAGTATTGCTATTCATTATTGTCATCATTAATTTATTTTCTCAATATGCCTATTCGAACACCTATACGTGGATTACGTTCATTTTGTGTCGCTTCAAAATGCTTAAGTTTCAAACATGCTGCTGCACAATTATTTTTAACACCTTCAGCTGTCAGTCATCAAATCAAACAGTTAGAGGAACAACTAGGTTTAGTACTATTTAAAAGGGGTACGCGATCAATAGAACTAACAAGTTCAGGGAAGCAGTTTTATCAGTCTATTCAACCTATTATTCATCAACTTGAATCAACAATTTCTGATTTCACTCATAATCAACAAAACAAAACAATCGTGATAAGTTTGCCTGAGTTTTTTGCAAGTGAATTATTTATCCCTCGCTTAAGCGAATGGTCTGAACAAAACCCAGATATTAACCTCCAACTAGAAACAGTAAAGTCTGGAAGTGAACCATCTCAAGTAGCCGACTTATCTATAGTTCTTGCGAATGGTAAACCTAATGCGAGTATAGTTCATGAATTATTCCCTGTTCGTTATGCGCCTGCTTGTAATAAAAAGTTATATAAAAAGCTTAAAAACATCGGAGTTTCAGCGCTAAGAAATACACCATTAATCTTACATAGATCACGCCCTTGGTCATGGCATCAATGGGCTGACCAAGTCAACATTGATGATTTTGATCCCAAGCAAATTATACAGTTCGATAGCATGTTTGGCGTAGCACGGGCTGCACAACAAGGAATGGGAATAGCTTTAGTCCCCCTACCTATCAGCAAAACATGGTTTAGTGAACAATTTTTAGTGAAACTTTTTGACGATGAACTAAACACAAATGACAGGTATTACCTTATTCAACATGAAAATATGGAAAGTAAAACAGAACTAACTTTATTTGCGAATTGGGTAAAAGCAACTTTTGTAGATAGCAGCTCATCATCCTTAATGTTATAGGTGAAATTTATTCACCCAATAGTTATATTTTAATCGTTTGTCGGATTATATATAAATTCCTATATTAAGCGTGTATCAACTTGATACGCTTTTAATTGGAGAAACAACATGAATATTAAACCTACATTATTAAAAACTATACTTGCAACTATGGTCCTTAGTAATCCCGTATTAGCTTTTGAAAGCAACTTAAAATTAAGAGTTGCTATAGTAAAAAACGCAACAGGTACACATGAAATTGTTAAAGGAGAATTTGATTCTGGTATTAAAAAGTTGAACAAACTTTATAAAAGTGAAGACTCATTTGGCAGTAATATGGGCTTGTGCGTTGCTTATTTAAAAACAAAAGAAGCAGAGCAATCCGAATCAGCATGTACAGCAGCGATCAATAGCGCTAAAAAAATAAACCTGAGAAACTCTAAAGCTGATTACCTTAAGTCGTTAAGTTATAACAACCGTGGTATTTCAAGATATATAAATAATGATGTATCTGGTGCTTTATCCGATTTAAGTGCTGCGGTATTAATTGATGACAATGCCATTACAACCAGTAATTTAGAGCTTCTTAAGCAATACTCTTTTAAACAGGGAACTCTTGCTTCTACTACTTCGTCAATACTGTCTGATTAACTTACTTTACAGCACTACAAAATTGGAGAATTAACATGATAAAACGAACTCTTTATAACATATCGTCAGTAGCGACACTTATTTTTAACATCAAACACCTGTCTGTTAGTCAGTGGGATGTTGAAGAGTCCGAATATACACAACGTATTACTGGTAAAAGACAACAAAGGTAATTAAATGGTTTATTTAAAAACTAAGTAGCAGCACAACTAGAGGTTATCAGATTTTAAAATGATACCGAAGGTGTTGCTATTTCCTTTATTTTTAATCAAGTAATTTTCGTGATATCCATTAAAAAAATTCAATATATTACCTTCATCTATTCGAAAGACCACACGCCTAAAAACCTTTTATCTCTATTATTTTTATTACCTTCGTACAAAGGTTTTTCTATTTTAGTAAAAGCAAAAAAGGTCTAAATTTAAGCAGAAAAATTGTTCATTATACGATTTGGAATAAATAATAACCCTACTCGACCATATCGAGTTATTGAAAAACGTTATAAAAAATAATCATTGTTTTTTTATTGGAAACTATTGATTACATGGTACTTACAGCCTAATTATAGTTATTGTTTATTCATACTTTAAAGTAACTCAAGCGCTTTAGCTAAATTCACGGCAGCAACCTCAGTGTTAATTCTGCGCTTAACAGATAGCTCTTATAGGAAGAAGAGCAAAATGATGTTCAATAGTGTAATGAAAAGTTCAAGTAACTTGATTGCTAAATTATTTATGAATATATGCGCTAATAAAGCGTTAATTATTCAGGATTAACATACGACAAGACTAGTCAAACTTAATCTCAGCGGGTAGAATCTAGCCCATCAATTTTTTAAGAACAACGAGATGCATTCAGATGGGCAGAGCATACCAAAATCGCAAATTATCAATGGCGAAAACAGCCGGCGCAAAAACTAAAGTTTATTCTAAGTACGGTAAAGCAATTTATGTAAGCGCCAAAGAAGGTGGTGTTGATCCAGATGGGAACCTAACACTTCGCGGTTTAATTGACCGAGCTAAAAAAGATCAAGTTCCTACTCATGTGATTGAAAATGCGATAAAAAAAGCATCTGGTGCTGGTGGTGAAGATTTTGTAGCTGCTCGATATGAAGGCTTTGGCCCTGGTAACTGTATGGTTATTATTGATTGTTTAACGGATAATGGTAACCGTACGATTAAAGATGTACGCCAATGTTTTACTAAAACCTATTCTAAAATCGGTTCATCTGGCACTGTTTCACATATGTTTAATCATCAAGCGGTATTTGCTTTCAAGGGTGAAGATGACGAAGCAGTTTTAGAAACGTTAATGATGGCTGATATTGATGTAACTGATGTTGAGCTAGAAGACGGTATTATTACTGTTTATGCACCGCATACTGAGTTTTTTAAAGTAAAAACTGAATTTGCTAATTCAATGCCAGAGTACGAGTTAGAGGTTGAAGAAATTACTTGGGTACCACAAAATTACACTGAAATTTCAGGTGAAGAAGATACCGCTAATTTTGAAAAATTCATCGCTATGTTAGATGATTGTGATGATGTACAAAACGTTTATCATAATGCCGATGTAGCTGAATAAATATTTTCAATAACACCACTGATTATTAATGCTAAAGCACCTTCTAGAGGTGCTTTTTATTTGCCCAACTTTTCCAACATAACATTCACTGCATCTAAATGTTCAGGGTTGTTATGACACATACCTTGGAAAACAGCACAAATATCAAGAAAGTCTGGTAGTTCTGTACGTTGTGCCATTTTCATTAAACGCTTTGTTAAGCGCATCGAGGCAGTTGGTTTACTGGCTATTTCTCTCGACAACGTCATCACATTATCCATCAATAATTCAGGTTCAACGACATTAAGCACAACACCTAATTCTTTTGCTTCAGCTGCATTTATAATTCGTCCCGTAAAGGTTAGTTCTGCCGCCTTTTGATAACCAATAACACGTTGCATAAACCATGCTCCACCATCACCAGGTATAAGCCCTAAATTAGCAAATGTTTCTCCGAATTTTGCTTTCGTTGATGCTATACGAATATCACACATATTCGCCACATCAAATCCAGCACCTATTGCCGCACCATTAATAGCAGCAATCACGGGGACTTCACATTTGTGTATCGCTAAAGGAATTCTTTGAATACCTTGACGATAACGAGCTTCAAGCTCTTGAACATCGCCAGCAAAATCACCACCGCGTTCAGCCATATCTTTAATATTACCACCAGATGAAAATGCTGTTCCTGCACCCGTAATAATCAAGACAGCGATAGACTGATTTTTATTAACCCATTCAATGGTATTAACAATATCATCAGCAATGGCAGTACTTGTAAGCGCATTACGTACATCATGACGATTAAAGGTTAACGTAACAATATTATTGTCTAGCGTTAATAAACAGTCTTCTAATTGGGGAAGATTATCAGTCATTGCTGTTTCTCATTAATTTTCACCTGTTGCCAATAAGCTTCAAGTGTTTCTAGTGAATGTTGTTCAAATTCAACACCAGAGTTTTCTACCTGCTTTTCAACACCATGAAATCTTTTGGTAAACTTTTGATTTGCTTGGCGCAATAGCTGTTCAGGGTCCTTTTTTGCATGACGACAAAGGTTTACAACAGCAAACATCAAATCGCCTAACTCTTCAGCTAACGCATCAGAATCGTTTTGCTCTATTTCAACTTTCACTTCTTCAACTTCTTCAACGACTTTTGCAAAGACGTCTTGAATATTATGCCAGTCAAAACCAACATGCGCACAGCGCTTTTGAATTTTAGCCGCTTGAGATAGTGCCGGTAAATTTTTAGGAATATCCGCTAATATACTAATTTGCTCACTGGCACTTTTTTGTTGTCTTTCTTTCGCTTTTTCATTTTCCCAATTTGCATTGATGTCAGCATCTGAACTTAAATTTTTGTCGCCAAACACATGAGGATGACGGCGAATAAGCTTTTCACAAATGGCGTTAACGACACTGTCAAAATCAAACTTTTTTTGCTCATGTCCTAATTGACTATAAAAAATCACCTGAAACAGTAAATCCCCCAATTCTTTCTCTAATTCAGAAAAGTCTTGGTGTTCAACCGCGTCCATTACGGCATCAGCGACTTCATATGCTTCTTCGATAGTGTGAGGAACGATCGACGAAAAGTCTTGTTTGATATCCCACGGACAGCCCGTTTCTGGATCACGAAGTTCGGTCATGATCCAACGTAATTTATTCATTGAAGCTTGTTCTGTTAACATCTTTATACTTTCCATTCTTTATAAGTTCAAAAGGCAGATAAAATAAAACTAGAGCCGTTTAACTTCTAATACATCGTCGAGTTGTAATAACTTTCCAATCAAACGTCCTAATATTTCATTGTTCGCAATTTCAATATTTAGCAACATGGCGACTGTTTGTTTAATATGATCAGAACGACTTTCCATGCCAACAATACTGACGCGTTCATTTGAAACAATCGTAGATATGTCGCGAACTAAACCTTGGCGATCACTCGAAATAACTTTAACGGTAACGAGATAACTTTGTTGTTCTTGCTCACCCCATTGCACTTCAACTTCACGTTCGGGTTGCTGATTTAGCGCATTAGCTAATTGGTCACAATCATTGCGATGTACCGATATACCTCGGCCTTGTGTTATGAAGCCTGAAATATCGTCACCAGGCACTGGATGACAACATTTAGCCATATGCGTTAATAAATTACCAACGCCTGATACCGTTATACCATTCGCATCAGCCTTATGTTTATGCTGAGTCTGTTGCGGCTTTACTAAACTCTGGGGATCAAGCTCTACAGGTGGTTTATTTTTCTCATCATGATATTGCAAATGATTAATCACTTGCTGCAAACGAGCATTACCTGAACCTATAGCGGCATATAAATCATCAACTGTTTTAATGTTAAAACGCCGACTGGTAGACATTAAGTCAATATCAGTTAAATCCAGTTTTGATAATTCTGCATCTAATTGCTCTTTGCCGGATGCAATATGTTTATCGCGATCGAGCAATTTAAAGAAGTTTTGAATTTTCGACCGTGTTCTTGATGCATGTGTATAATGCAAATTGGGGTTTAACCAGTCACGACTCGGGTTAGGTGTTTTACTGGTTAATACTTCAACTTGATCGCCAGTTTTTAAACGATAAGTAAAGGGCACTATGCGGCCAAAGACTTTAGCACCAATGCAACAATGCCCAACATTTGAATGAATATAATAAGCAAAATCTAAGGGGGTAGCCCCCACAGGCAAGTCAATAACATCACCATTTGGGGTAAACACATAAATGCGGTCTTCAAATACTTGGCTGCGTAACTCATCAACTAAGTCGCCGTTTTCGCTTACGTCATCTTGCCATTGTAAAACTTTTCTTAACCAGCTAACTTTTTCATCAAAGCCTGTTTTTTTATCGTTGCTATTACCGCCAGAATTCCCCTCTTTATAGCGCCAGTGAGCAGCAACACCCATTTCTGCATCTTCATGCATTTGTTGGGTTCTAATTTGCACCTCTACTGATTTACCTTCTGGCCCCAAAACTACCGTATGAATAGACTGATAACCATTAGGTTTTGGTGTGGCGACATAATCATCGAATTCATTAGGTAAATGTTTCCAACTGGTGTGAACGATACCGAGTGCGCCATAACAATCTTGCAATTCATCGACAACAACTCTGACGGCTCTTACATCAAAAAGTTGTTCGAAATCGAGTGATTTTTGCTGCATTTTTTTCCAAATACTAAATATATGCTTCGGTCGACCATAAACTTGACCAGCAATATTTAAGTCTTTCAATTGCCCATTTAGATTACTGACAAAATCAACCATATATTTTTCACGGGCAAGACGTTTTTCGTCTAATTGTTTCGCAATATCTTTATATACAGTGGGATGAAGGTAACGAAAAGAAATATCTTCAAGTTCCCATTTTAATTGCCCAATACCTAATCTATTAGCAAGCGGCGCATAAATATTAGCGGTTTCTTTTGCCGCTAAAACCCGAGTTTCTTCATCGGCATTTTTTACAAGTCGTAAATAGCAAACACGCTCAGCCAGCTTAATAACGACTGCTCTTACATCATCCACCATTGCTACTAACATTTTACGAATGTTATCAACTTGATTTGCAGAAACTTGGTTTGACTGGCCTTGCTGTAGTGCTTTGATTGCTTGCATTTGGCTAACACCATTGCACAAACCGAGGATTTGTTTAGAAAAGTTTTCTTCAATGTATTCCATGGAAATACATTGATATTCATACAAGGGAAGTAAAAAGGCAGCACATAATGAATCACGATCTAAATTCAAGCTGGCAAGAATTTCTACCATTTCTAATGATTTAGTTTGACACTCTTGCTGTTCGACATAGAAGTCACTAACCTGATGCCAAAGCTTTTCAAGTGCTTGATGCTTATGTTCACTAAGTTCTAATGAGCATAACCATTGGTCAAAATTTGTTTCCGACATTTGATGAGATTTACGTACCGAAACCATGAGAAAAACCTACTAAATTTTAGGAAAATAAATGAATGTCTACTTAGTAAACAATACCATAGTCTCAATATGTTTTGTTTGTGAAAACATATCCATTAGGGATATTTTTTCAATACGATAACCCTGTGCTAATAATAGTTCACTATCTTTAGCTAAGGTTGCCGGATCACAACTTACATATAGAACCATTTTAATATTCAAATGAACCAATTGTTGTAAGGCTTGATATGCACCTGCTCGCGCGGGATCGAGTAGAAGTTTTGTATATTTTTTATTTACCCAAACTTCATTTTCCCAATGACTATTTAAATCGGCTTGATAAAATTCACAATTGTTTAAGCCATTATTCAAAGCGTTTTCATGTGCCTTCGCGACCATAAGGTCGACACCTTCAATTCCAACAACCTGCGCGACTTTTTTAGCTATGGGTAAGCTAAAATTTCCTAGACCACAAAATAAATCTAAAACAATATCTTGTTCATTCAAACTTAGCCATTGAAGTGCTTGAGTTATCATCGCCCTATTCACTAGGTGATTAACTTGAATAAAGTTGTCAGGGCTGAACGAAATATTAATATTATCATCTAACGCGTATTGCATTAATGCAGATGAAGATTCATCTAAAGGCGTTATTTCTTTACCGTAATCGAATAAAACGTCACAAGGAAAGTTTTCGCTAAAGGTTTGCCAATAAAGTTTGTCTTGCTTAGTTAAGACTTCAAGTTGCCTAACTACAACCGTTACTTTATCAGTAGAAATAACTTCTATATGACCAATAGCATTTTTGCCTGATAGTTTTGGGAGCAACTTTTTAAGTAGTGAAAATATAGGGTTTAATGGCTCAACCAAAACAGGACAATTTTTAATATTAATTAAATGATTACTGCCTCTTTGCCTAAATCCAATAGTTGCTTGTCCCGTCTTATCATATTGCACACCAATACGTGCCTTCCGGCGGTAATGTAAAGGTTGACTAACAATTGCTGCCTGCCAAGGTAATGCTTCGATCCCATTACGCGCAAACAAATCACTCACTTTCTGCTGTTTAAAATCAAGTTGAGCCATCTGAGACATATGCTGTAAATCACATCCACCGCAGTTGAGAAAGTGCTGACATTTGGCTTGTGAACGTTGTTTACTTTTGCTTATTACTTCAATTAACTTTCCACGGCTGTATTTGTTTTTTTGCTCAATAACTTTCAATTGAACAACTTCTTCAGGTAAAACGCCATCAATGAATATAGGTTTTTTATTGTATTGACCAACGCCACAGCCGTTAATATCAAGGCGAGTGATTTTGAGTTTTACTGCTTGCCCTAATTGTTGTTTCTTAGCCGTTACTTTGAAAAAATTAGCCATGACGAAATATACCTGTTAAGTGCTATAATTTTATATGACGATATGCCATTATAAGATTATTCAATACCATGATTTTACACTAAAGTTCAGCAAATAATGCATAAAATAAGTCTGAAAGATTGGGTAATTTTACTTACCATCGTTCCTACAACGCTGATCGCATTCACGATAGCCAGCTATTTTTCATATAGTCGCTATGATGAATTGAATGATTTTTTAATGCAGCGTTCTCAAAGTATTATTGAACCTTTAGCTATTGCTAGCACGCTCCCTATGCTGAGTAAGGATAGAGTGCAATTACGTGATTTGATGAATGTGACACATCGCAGCCAATCTTCAATTATTAAAAGCATTGCTGTATTCACTAAAGATAACCAAGTTTTTGTCACAAGCTCTTATCACGGTGATACGAATATATTGCGCCTTAAAGCCGGCCAAGTTATCCCTACTAACACTATTTATTCTCAAACAGATGAAAATTTTATTTTTCATAGTCCAATAATTGCTGAAGCTGCACAAAATGATATTACACAATCGCTCCCTCAAAATAATATCGGTTACATTGCAATGCAAGTTGATAGCAGTAATATACGCTTAAAACAGCAAAACCAAATGATATTTGCCTTTTTTATTGCACTTTTGGGTAGTGTTTTCAGTGCTTTCTTTTCTTATCGTTTAATTAAAAATTTCACTCGACCAATAGGCTCTATGGTTCAAGCGGTCGACAGAATAAGAGAAGGTAAACTTGAAAGTCGAGTAACAGGTCAATTGATTGGAGAACTTAATTTTTTGAAAAATGGTGTCAATGCAATGGCACAGTCTCTAGGCGATTACCAAGAAGAGATGCAAGGAAGTATTGATCAAGCAACTACTGATTTACGAGAGAGTTTAGAGCAATTTGAAATTCAAAACGTTGAACTTGATATTGCCAAGCGAAAAGCGCAAGAAGCCAATAAAGTTAAATCAGAATTTTTAGCAAATATGAGTCATGAACTTCGTACACCACTTAATGGTGTAATTGGCTTTACTCGCCAAGTTTTAAAAACGCCTCTCACAGTAACTCAACGCGATTATTTACAAACGATCGAACGTTCTTCCGCTAATTTATTGGCAATTATTAATGATATTTTAGACTTCTCAAAACTAGATGCAGGTAAAATGGTCATTGAAAAAATTCCTTTTTCAATGAGAGAAGCGGTAGAAGAAACCTTAACCTTACTTGCTCCAACATCTCACAAAAAGAATATTGAATTATCATTACGCGTAAACCCTCAATTACCTGATGCCTTCATTGGTGATGCAATGCGAATTAAACAGGTGTTGATTAATTTGACCAGCAACGCGATGAAATTTACTCACAAAGGCGCTGTAGATATTGATGTAGACAGTGAACGTATTGAAAATAATATTGCCATTATCAAAATAACCATAAAAGATACCGGTATTGGTATGAACAAAGAGCAACAGCAAACTATTTTTGATGCTTTTGGTCAAGCCGATAAAAGTGTTACCCGATTATATGGTGGTACAGGGTTAGGGTTAGTTATTTCACAGCGTTTAGTGAATGAAATGAATGGCAATATGGGTTTTTCTTCAGAGCAAGCCGAAGGGTCAACTTTTTGGTTTACTTTCCGTTGTGAAGTTAATCCTATTTCTATTGATAATGTTTTTGATAATCATGAGCTATCAGGAAAAAGTGTACTTTATTTAGAGCCTCATACGCATAGCCGTATTGCGACCAGTGAAATTCTTGCTGATTGGGATTTAGACGTTCACGCGGTTCAAAACTTAGATCAAATATATGACCTACTGACTAAAAAGTCGCATTTTGATTTTGCACTTATTAGCCATGATATAACGCCAACGGCATTGGTGGATTTGAAAGAATTGATCAAGGCACTTTCTCAAAAGGTTACACAGATTAATCTTGCAATAAATAGTAATTCTCCTAATTTACAAGAAGCGTTAATTGCAAGTGGTGCAAGCAGTTGTTTAAGTAAACCAATAACGCCAGAAAAAATAAATAAGGTCTTATTGCCTCGACATCATTTATTAGACACCATAAGAACCACCACTCAAGAAAATAGAATACCCGTAAAGTTTTTAGCTGTTGACGACAACGAAGCTAATTTAAAACTCATTAATGAACTATTATTAGAACAAGTAAACGAAGTCACTACGGTAGTTAACGGCCAAGAAGCGGTAGATATTTGTAAACATGAAAAATTTGCAATGATATTTATGGATATTCAAATGCCTATAATGGACGGAATATCTGCACTTAAAAGCATTAAAGCCATGACTTTTAATGATAATACCCCAATAATTGCCGTTACAGCCCATGCCCTAAAAGAAGAAAAAGATAAGCTGTTGAAACTTGGTTTTGACTCTTATATGACTAAACCTATTGACGAAACTATGCTTCGGCATGCTATTTATGAGTATTGTGATTTGACCCAACCACGAGATATAAAAACAATAAAAGATAAAAGCACAAATAAAAACCATACTAATGAGATATCGCATGAGGAAAAATCTGACACTAAAGTTGAAGTTGAACCTCGTAACAATAAAATTATTGATTGGCCTCTGGCATTAAAGCGAGCAGGAAATAAAGAAGAGCTCGCTAAAGAAATGCTTAAGGGTCTTGTGCAAAGTCTCCCAGAAACTAAGGTCAATATTTCTGAGGCACTTACTTCGCAAGATTTAGAGCAATTAAAAGTGCTCATTCATAAACTTAATGGTGCTTGTTGTTATTCAGGAGTGCCAAGCCTAGGAAGGGTTACTCACCAGATAGAAACAGATCTTAAGAGTGGTGTTACTATTGATGATTTGGAGCCTGAATTTTTTGAGTTTTTTGAACACATTGATAACGTCTTAAAGCAAGCGTTTGAGATGTTTAACAATTCATCTGATACTCAGTAATTTTTCTTTATTGACAATGATTTACCATTCAGTTCATGAATAACCATAATACATTGATTTTCTGCAGTTTTCAGGAAAAGTAAAACCTATTAGAGCAACAACAGGTTAATGTCTTCAATTAGGCTTTTGTTAGGCCGCTCAATTATACGACCGAGTTCTTCTTTTTTACTATTGTCTCGATATATAATAATGGTGGGGGTGTATTTTATTTTACTTTCTTTCGCCAATGCCTGTGGATCTTCTTTTTGATAATCAAGCGCAATAAGTGTTGGAGTAATATGTTGATTTGCTTTTAATATTTTCAGTAATTTTGGAACCTCACGTTCACTGTCGTGACACCAGGTCCCAAAATAAACCTCTACCTGAAGTGTTTCAGGCCATTTAGCAATAATGTTCTGCTCTGCTTCATTGATTGAAAATGCTTGAAACCTTTCATTAAAAACATCAAAACCACTCAATAATTGTGATTCACTGATAACACCGAGTGCAAAATCATCATTATTATCTGCAGAAACAAAGACTGACATTAGGCAAAAAAAAGTGAGTGTGAATATGGTTAATAATGATTTATTCATAGGTGCTCTTTGTGTTAACAAAAATTAAAGCTAATTAAAATTAATGTTTTTTTAATTCATTAGCTTTTAATAACATGGCTTTGCTCTCTTGTAAAAAGATATCTGCATAATCTCCAAACCAATCAGCAACTTGTTCGAACATGGTCACAAAAGCGTCTTTATCACCCATCTCAACATCTTCTAATAATTCTAAAAAGCGATAAGCAAAACGTTTCATCATGGCAACATTATCGCGATTTGAAAAAATGATGTCCGTATAAAGCACAGGGTCTTGAGCAAACAAACGCCCTACCATGATTAATTCTAAACGATAAATAGGCGAGCTCATTTCAACAAGTTGAGAAATATCAGCCCCTTCGGTCATCAAATGATAACCATAAGCGATAGTTGAAAAATGTCGCATCACCTGCACCATCGACATTGCTTGATCATGTGCTAAAGCATCAACAGGATATATTTTTGCGCCCCATACCTGAAATTGTTTCAATAACCAATTATATTGCTCCGGCGAACGGCCCTCACAAGTAATAATTGTTTGTTTAATTAAACCTGATACATCAGGGCCAAACATGGGATGTAATCCAACCACAGGTCCTTTATGAACTTTCATCATTTCATAAAGAGGCATTTCTTTTACACTGGTAACATCAGCCAAAATACACGCTTGAGGTAAACAAGACAATTTTTGAATGATCATTGACGTTAATCGAATAGGGACAGCAACGATGACTACGCCTGCACCATCAAGGATACTGTCACTATCTGGCCAATCATTTTGTTCAAGTACTTCAACGTTATAACTAGAACGCTCAAATAAATCGACAAATACTTTACCCAATTGACCACTACCACCGATAACGACAATTTTTTTACATTCAGTATTCACGCACTGATAACCACTAGCATCTTGACTGATATATGAATCACGCATTAGACGTCGAAGAATATCTTCGATTAACTCAGGAGATACCCCTTCTTCCATAGCTTGTTGACGACGCAAGGTAATCAATTCAGCTTCTCGTTCGGGTGCATAAATTGGCATGCCTACTTGGCTTTTCAGTTCTCCAACTTTAGTAGTAACCGCTCTGCGTTTCGCTAATAGTTCGACTAATTTACTGTCTATCTCATCAATTTCATTTCTCAGTGCTTTCAACTGGGGAGCTATACTTTCTTTAGTCATTAATTTACTCTTTTGCTTTTAGCGATAATCAACTTTACACACATTAAGTTAAACGTAGCTTTAAGGCATCTTCAAGTTTATTTTTAGCATTGACGAATAAAGTTTCAGTATCTTCAAAGTTAATACACGCATCGGTAACAGAAACACCGTATTTCAACTCATTTTTGGGCACATTCGTACTCTGATTTCCCTCGTGAATATGACTTTCTAACATGATACCTATTATAGATTTATTGCCTTCTACTATTTGATTAAATACATTTTCAGCGACCAACGGTTGACGACGGTAATCTTTATTTGAATTACCATGTGAACAATCAATGACGATACCTGGCTCTAAACCGTGTTTATTCAAGTCTTGCTCGCATACTGCTACATTAACTGAATCATAATTAGGTTGCTTGCCGCCTCGTAAGATAACATGCCCATCAGGGTTTCCTGATGTTTTGATCAAGGCGACTTGTCCTTGACGATTTATTCCCATAAAACGATGCGAAGACGCCGCTGACTGTAAAGCGTTAATTGCCACACCTAAACTACCATTAGTGCCGTTTTTAAAACCAATAGGCATAGAAAGACCTGAAGCCATTTCTCGGTGTGTTTGCGATTCAGTTGTTCTCGCTCCGATTGCAGACCAGCTGAAGAGCTCAGCCAAGTATTGAGGGCTAATAGGGTCAAGAGCCTCAGTTGCTAGAGGTAAACCTAAATCTGTCAAATAAATGAGTAATTCTCGCGCTTTTCTTAAACCACTTTCCACATCAAATGTACCGTCCATGTGAGGATCATTTATTAAGCCTTTCCACCCTACTGTTGTGCGAGGTTTTTCAAAATAAACACGCATAACAATGTAAAGACTATCTTGATGTTTATCATGCAGTGCTTTTAATTTTTGAGCATATTCTTTTGCTGCATCAAGATCATGTACAGAGCATGGCCCTGAAATGACCAATAAACGATGGTCTTTTTTATGAATAATATTAGCAATAACCTTACGGGCTGCTTTAACAAAGTCGCGCCCTTTTTCTGACAATGGTAATTCATCTCGCAACTGATCTGGTGTTATCAATACATCTTCAGAATTTACATGAATATCGTTGAGGGTTTTTATATGTGAGGTTTGACTAGGTATTGAGTTAGCTGAAGTTTGAGACATTGTGTTTTCCATTTATCGAAGATTGTTTAATAATGTAAAGATAGAGCAAAAGAACTAAGAGTGACTTAGCAAAAGAAGGGGGTAAAATAATATCGTTTTGTTGGTATTGGCATGGTAATGTTACTAACCATCTCTTTTGTAAAGTTATGTTTACTTTCTTTGTACAGAATATATTACAGTGAATTTTTTTGAAGGTACAGCACTTTTTAGTGTTTTATGTTCAGGATGAACGGTATGTCACGATCACATGGATGTGAAAGAGTGGCGATGTTCAGGATGAACGGTATGTCACGATCACATGGATGTGAAAGAGTGGCATGTTCAGGATGAACGGTATGTCACGATCACATGGATGTGAAAGAGTGACGATGTTCAGACTACTCTCTCAGAGTTTTTCTAACTCAAGGTAGGAGACTTTGAATACATTAAACATAAAAAGCGCCCTTAGGCGCTTTTGTCTTTAATGTAACTATTTACGGTATTATCTAAGCACCATGAACAATTCTATTACTGATCAAGTTATCAACTACGGTAGGGTCTGCCAATGTTGATGTGTCACCTAAAGTATCAATATCATTTTCAGCAATCTTACGTAAGATACGACGCATGATTTTGCCTGAACGCGTTTTTGGTAGACCTGGTGCATACTGAATATAATCAGGTTTTGCAAAACGACCTAACTCTTTAGCGACAAATTCAGTTAACTCTTTTAATAACTCCGGAGATTCACTCGCATTACCCATTAAAGTAACATAAGCATAAACACCCTGTCCTTTAATTTCATGCGGATATCCTACAACAGCAGCTTCTGCAACAGCAGGATGAAGTACTAATGCGCTTTCAATTTCAGCCGTACCTAAACGGTGGCCAGAAACGTTAAGCACATCATCAACGCGTCCCGTGATCCAATAAAAGTCGTCTTCGTCGCGTCGAGCGCCATCACCCGTAAAATAATTACCTGGGTACTGGCTTAAGTATGTTTGATAAAAACGGTCATGGTCGCCGTAAACTGTTCTTAATTGACCTGGCCAACTACCCGTCATAACTAACAAACCAGAATCAGCTCCTTCAAGTGTATTACCTTCTTTGTCAAACAATGCTGGCTGAACACCAAAGAAAGGTTTACCTGCAGCACCAGGTTTCATATCAACAGCACCTGGCAATGAAGTAATTAAAATGCCACCTGTTTCAGTTTGCCACCAAGTATCAACGATAGGACAATTAGATTTACCCACAACTTCGTAATACCAATGCCATGCTTCAGGGTTAATTGGTTCACCCACAGTACCCAGTATACGCAACGAAGAAAGATCGGATTGATTGACTAAATCGTCACCAACACTCATTAAAGCACGGATAGCGGTAGGAGCAGTGTAGAAAATATTTACTTTATGCTTTTCACAGACTTGCCAAAATCGTCCAGCATCAGGGTATGTTGGAACACCTTCAAAAACTAAGGTTGTTGCACCGTTAGCTAACGGTCCATAGAAAATATAAGAGTGGCCTGTGATCCAACCTGCGTCAGCTGTACACCAATAAATTTCACCATCTTTATAATCAAACACATATTTATGAGTCATTGCTGCATAAAGAGAATAACCGCCACAAGTGTGTAAAACGCCTTTTGGTGTTCCTGTAGAACCTGAAGTATAAAGAATAAATAATGGGTCTTCAGCGTCCATAACTTCTGGTTCACATACTGCTGATTGTTTAGCTACCTCATCTTCATAATTAACGTCAATACTATCATTCCAAGCGACATCGCCGCCTGTTCGCGTTACAACAATTACAGAATGTACATTTGGACAATCAGCAACGGCTTCATCAACATTTATTTTGAGTGGGATAACACGACCGCCACGTAAACTTTCATCGGCGGTAATAACCACTTGACAATCTGCATCAGCAACACGAGAACGAATAGCTTCTGTAGAAAAGCCGCCAAAAACAACCGAGTGTACTGCGCCAATGCGAGCACAAGCTAGCATTGCATAACCTACTTCTGGGATCATCGGCATATAAATACAAACACGATCACCTTTTTTAACACCGCGCGCTTTTAATAAGTTAGCAAAGCGACAAACATGGTCATGCAATTCTTGGTAAGTAATTTTCTTATCATCACTTGGGTCATCCCCTTCCCAAATTATTGCAGTATCATTTGCTTTTGTAGCCAAATGACGGTCAATACAGTTGTAACTTACATTTAATTTACCGCCAGAAAACCATTTAATATCAGCTGTTTTTAAATCAACATTACTTACGCTGTCCCATGGTTTATACCAATCAAGAAATTTATCCGCTTGCTCTGCCCAGAATACATCTGGTTGCTCAATAGATTGCTTATACATCGCATCATATGTTGCGCTATCAATATGCGTGTGTGCCTTGGCTTGTTCTAAAACCGGATAACAGCTTTTCAATTCTTTCATGTTAAGTCCTTCGTTTCTAACTCGATATTACTCATATTATTATGATTACAGCTTGAATAAGTTCTACACATATAAACTGTAACTGACTTTTTAGCTTTAAACAGTATGCAACATCATATAGGAAGTTAATTAGTGCGACTACTCAACTAAAGTCGAATAGGGCCGATTAATTTAAAATAAAACTGGAAATAGATAATTGCTCTTCAATTACATTAACATTGAAACGAACAAATGACAACGCTGTCATTTATCAACTAAAAAAAAGCAAAAAAATAAATTTGCCTTATTGAATCAAATTGTTATTACATAATTTAAAATTAGCGAATAATAATGTCTGGTGACCCATTGATTTCACCATCTTCAGAAATGGTTACTGTGCCGTTATTATTTGATAGCACTGCGATGCTTCGCCCTTTATCATTACGTATAAACAGTAATTCGTAGCCAAACTTACTTAAACTGCCAACAGAAAATTTCTGCGCAAGAGACAATTTTTGCCACCAAACAGAATGTTCCGGCGATTCTTGTCTTCTATCGTTATAAGGTTGTTTTTGTAACTGCATAAAGTGCCCACCGATTAAATAAATACCAATCGCATTTGATTAATACTTAATTTAGAGCGTCTCAAAATATAGATGCCCTAAGTAAGTATAGATCAGAATTGATAATTTAGGAGGAGTTTTTTGTTTTATTACGTAGAAAGAACAACAAATGCTGTCGCATAGAGGCTTTCATCAGAAAGCGATATATGCCAATTTTTAGCGCCTAATGCAATTGCTAACTCTTCTGCACGACTATGTAAAAGTAGTTGCGGCTGTCCTGAAGCTAATGATTTTATTTCGAAATGTTGAAATGAAACACCATTTGCTATACCTGTACCAAGAGCTTTTGAAGCAGCTTCTTTACCAGCCCAGCGTTTTGCTAAATAAAGCGCAGGATTGTTCAATAATTTATATTTTTCGAGCTCGAAAGGAGTCAATACACGAAACGCTAATTTGTCTCGGACTTTAGTGGCCATTTTTTCTATACGGCTTATTTCAATAATATCAGTACCTATACCGACAACAGACATAATAAACCTCTTAACTTGATACGAACTTCTTCAGAGTTGTCATCATTTGAATAGACTGACATTTCACCAAAATTAAAATAGGTATAGCCGTATCACAGACTATACCTTATAAGATCTAAAACCTAACTACGTGCTTCTAACATTAACTGTTTCATATCACGAACAGCTCTATCTAATCCGTCAATCGCCGCTCGTGCAATAATGGCATGACCAATATTAAGTTCAATGATCTCTTCGATAGCGGCAATAGGTTTTACGTTAAAGTAATTTAAACCGTGCCCTGCGTTAACTTTTAAACCATTCGCGTGTGCATACCTAATACCTTCAATTAAACGGATCAATTCAATCTGTTGATCTTGTTCATTTTTAGCATCCGCATAATGGCCAGTATGAATTTCAATATAAGGTGCTCTACTTGCAATAGCTGCATCAATTTGATTTTTATCCGCATCGATAAATAAGCTCGTTTCTATACCAGCCTCTGATAACACTGACACAGCACGCGTAATGTTATTTAAATTACCTAATACATCTAAACCACCTTCAGTCGTAAGCTCTTCACGTTTTTCAGGTACCAGACAACAAAATGCAGGTTTTACTTCACAGGCAATTTCAAGCATTTCATCCGTGACAGCCATTTCTAGGTTCATTCTAGTATGTAAAGTCTGCTTTAAAACATGGATATCTCTGTCTTGAATATGGCGACGGTCTTCACGCAAATGAACGGTAATACCATCTGCCCCAGCATGCTCTGCAACAGATGCAGCATAAACAGGGTCAGGATAATTTGTACCTCTTGCTTCACGCAAGGTAGCAATATGGTCAACATTTACGCCTAATAAAAGTTCGCTCATTATTATATCTCTTAAGTTTATGTATTTTGTGTAAACAGTTTACGGCTATGTAACGGTTTACCGTCAAGTAAATGATTAATGATTTGTCGCATCAATAATTTGTATGTTTGCATGACATCTTTAGCAGATATGTTTTCTTCTGCTATAGCTTTTAAATGTATTGCATTATAACAAGTTTGTGTAAACTTATTTCTAGTAGGTAAAAAGTTCGCTGGAACAAAACCTTTTTCAGGCAAGTAACTGTAATGACTATTCTCTTTATAAGAAATTGGTGAATAGTCAATAGTCATTCCTAACTCTTCTAGCAATCTATTTTCAAATTTTCGCAATACTAATTCAATAGAATGTTGCTGTGATAGTTGCGAAATACTTTGTTGGTATTGACAAAAAAGTTCGTCGTATGGAATGTGCTCGCCCAATAAGCGCACTTGCAGTTCATTAAGGTAGAAACCACTGTAAAGGTAATTTCCGCTTAACTTGTAAGACTTACGTTCAGGTTCAACGCGCTTTAAATATTGGAGACTTCCTTGCCCTTTCAATACAATTTTCAAAGGAGAGAAAGGCTGGAGCAATGCTCTTTTATTTGATTTCAACGATTTCCCTAAGTAAGAAATCGCAGAAATTTTTCCTTGCTGTGATGTTAAAAATTCGAGCAATATTTGATTTTCACGATATGGCCGTGAATGTAATAAAAAGGCGCTTTGCTCAAATTCTTCCATCTTTAGTTGTCCAGCTGTCTAATTTAAGACTAGCCTGAATATTCATCCCCATAACCTAAACTTCGAAGAGCACGCTCATCATCAGCCCAACCTGATTTAACTTTCACCCAAGTTTCAAGGAACACTTTTTTTTCAAACAGCGTTTCCATGTCTCGACGAGCTTCTTGGCCAATAGTTTTAAGTCTCTCTCCCCCATTACCTATAACCATACGTTTTTGGCTTTTTCGTTCGACTAAAATTAACGCATTAATGTGGATAACACCTTTTTCATCCATTTTAAATTGTTCAACTTCAACCGTAGTAGAATAAGGTAATTCATCTCCCGTGAAACGAATAAGTTTTTCACGAACAATTTCAGAAGCCATAAATCGACTTGAACGATCCGTTACATAGTCATCTGGAAACCAAAAGTCACCCTCAGGTAACGAACTTAGACAAAGCTGACGAATAGTGTCAACATTATTTCCTTTCGCTGCTGAAATCGGAACGATATCACTGAAATCGTGCATTTCACCTAATTTTTGTAAGTGTGGTAAGAGTAATTCTTTGTCTTGTACATTATCAATTTTGTTAACAACTAAAATACAACGCGAACCAGATTTTTTTATTTTACTCAGTACAAGTTCATCGTCAGACGTCCAATTAGTGCCTTCAACAAGAAAGACAACTAATTCAACCTCTGCTATTGAACTACTCGCTGCACGGTTCATTAGGCGATTAATAGCCCGCTTCTCATCAGCATGAAGACCAGGGGTATCAACTAAAACGGCTTGATTATTTTCTTCCGTTAAAATACCTAAAATACGATGGCGTGTCGTTTGTGGTTTACGTGAAGTAATACTAATTTTTTGACCTAGCAAGCTGTTAAGCAATGTTGATTTACCAACATTAGGACGACCAACAATAGCAATTAAGCCACAATGTTTATTTTCACTTATCATGATGATATTTCACTGAGTTATTTTTTATCAAAAATGAGCGCGAGTACTTGTTGCGCTGCGGCTTGTTCGGCTTTACGACGGCTAGTGCCGTTGGTGATAACTTCGGTATTTATCACTTCAGTTGTACACCGAACCGTAAATTGCTGGTTATGAGATTGACCCGTTGTATGAATAACTTCATAAAGTGGTAAAGCAATTTTTCGAGCTTGTAAGTATTCTTGTAATCGAGTTTTAGGATCTTTCTGTTCATTACCCGGCTTAATAATATCTAGTCGCTCAGCAAACCAGCTAAGCACTAGCGCTTTAGTCGTATCGTTATCTGAATCTAAATACACTGCACCAATAATGGCTTCAACAGCATCCTCTAAAATTGAATCTCGACGGTGACCACCACTTTTTAATTCACCTGGTCCTAAAATTAAATATTCGCCTAAATTAAAACCACGCCCAATTTCAGCTAACGTTACACCACGAACAAGGCTTGACCGCATTCGTGTCAAATCACCTTCATCATGGGAAGGGAATTGTTGATAAAGAACTTCGGCAATAACAAAACCTAGAATTGAATCTCCAAGAAATTCTAAACGTTCATTGTGCGTACCTTTGGCACTCCGATGCGTTAATGCTTGGAGTAATAAATCTGTGTTATTAAAGGTATACCCTAACTTTTTACTTAACCTATTTAGTGCAATTTCTGAGCTTTTCAAAATTAATTAATCCAACCTAAACGTGAGAATCGAACATTGGTCGGGATCCACTTAGGTAACAGGCTATTTTCATCACGGTCAAAGTCAAAACTCATCCAAATAGCAATAGCTTCACCAACAAGGTTTTCTTCAGGTACAAACCCCCAAAAACGACCATCTAGGCTATTGTCACGATTGTCACCCATGACATAGTATTGACCTTTTGGTACAACAAATTCATCACGTTGCGTTCCTGCTTGTTGATAATAATGTTGGGTACGTGGCAATGTCTGGTTATCAATTAAAATATCATGCGTTTTATTTGGCATAATAGAAGTATGTCGACTCAAACCATAAGAGCCATCAGGGGTATCCGTTTCTTTTCTAAAATTATGCACGACTTGTTCAAAGTCAGGGCATGTCGTATCAGTCTCTAGACAAGCAGGCTTAATATAAATAGATTTATTACGATAAATTATTCTGTCACCGGGTAAACCGATAACACGCTTAATATAGTCAATTTTTGGATCTCGAGGATATTTAAAAACGACAACATCGCCACGTTCAGGTAATCCTACTTCAAAAAATTTATTACGTACTACTGGATCACGTAAGCCATAGTTAAACTTGTTCACTAAAATAAAATCGCCATCAAGTAAAGTTGGCATCATAGAACCCGATGGAATCTGAAACGGTTCCCATAAAAATGAACGTAAAATTAAAACAAAAGCAATCACCGGAAATATCTGCACAGAAGTATCAACGACTGCAGAAGGTTCAGATAATTTAACTATAACATCATCTGGTAACGTTTCTTGACATTGAGCTTGAGCGTTTACCAATGCCAATTTACGCTTCGGCGCTAAATAAAACTTATCAGCTAACCATACGACACCCGTAATACCGGTAAGAATTACGAGGAATATTGAAAAATATACAGCCATGACTTCCTTACTAACTATCTAATTTAAGAACAGCTAAAAACGCTTCTTGAGGTACTTCAACGTTACCGACTTGCTTCATACGTTTTTTACCATCTTTCTGTTTCTGTAGCAGTTTTTTCTTACGAGAAATATCACCACCATAACATTTTGCGGTAACATTCTTACGTAATTGTTTAACAGTTGTTCGAGCAATAACGTTATTACCAATAGCAGCTTGAATGGCGATATCAAACATTTGGCGATGAATAAGTTCTTTTAATTTATCAACTAACATACGGCCACGAGCAACTGAATTATCTCTGTGAGTAATCATCGCCAATGCGTCAACACGGTCACCATTGATCATTACGTCTACACGAACCATATCTGCAGCTTCAAAACGTACAAAATTATAATCGAGAGATGCATAACCACGACTGGTTGATTTCAATTTATCAAAGAAATCCATCACCACTTCTGCCATCGGCAACTCATAGGTAACCGCAACTTGATTTCCGTGATAAATAATATCTTTTTGTACACCACGTTTTTCAATACACAATGTTATAACATTACCTAAGTGCTCTTGTGGCACTAAAATATTTGCCTGAACAATCGGTTCACGAATTTCATCAATATTATTTACTGCCGGTAAATCACCTGGATTATCAATTGATAAAATTTCACCGTTAGTACAAGCAATTTCATAGTTAACAGTAGGTGCCGTAGTAATTAAATCAAGATCATATTCACGTGATAAACGCTCTTGAACAATTTCCATGTGCAGCATTCCAAGGAAACCAATTCTAAAACCAAATCCGAGTGCTGATGAATTCTCTGGCTCAAAAAACAATGAAGCATCGTTTAAGCTTAGTTTGTTCAATGCATCACGGAAATTTTCGAAATCCTCAGAACTTATAGGAAAAATGCCTGCGTAAACTTGTGGTTGAACTTTTTTGAAACCACCAAGCGCGGTTGCCGCTTCTTTTTTACTGATGGTAATAGTATCACCTACTGGTGCACCATGAATTTCTTTAATGCCGGCAATAATAAAGCCTACTTCGCCAGTTTTTAAAGTACCTGTCTCGACTTGCTTTGGTGTAAATATACCGACCTTATCAATTTGGTGAACTTGTCCAGTAGACATCACCACCATTCTATCGCCTTTTTTCACTTCACCGTTCATCACACGAACTAATGAAACAACACCTTGATAATTATCAAACCACGAATCAATGATCAATGCTTGTAAATTGCCTTTAGGATCACCTTCAGGTCCAGGTATGTTTTCGACAATAGTTTCTAATACATCTTCAATACCAATGCCTGTTTTTGCTGAACACTGCACTGCACCAGTAGCATCAATACCAATAATATCTTCAATCTCTTCGCTTACACGATCAGGATCTGCTTGTGGTAAATCAATTTTATTTAAAATAGGAAGAACTTCTAAATCCATCTCAAGTGCTGTGTAACAATTGGCTACCGTTTGAGCTTCAACGCCTTGCCCTGCATCAACAACCAATAAAGCACCTTCACATGAAGCAAGTGACCGTGATACCTCATATGAAAAGTCAACATGACCGGGTGTATCGATGAAGTTGAGTTGATAAATTTCACCGTCTTTAGCTTTATAGTCTAAAGTAACACTTTGGGCTTTAATCGTTATGCCACGTTCGCGTTCAATGTCCATAGAGTCAAGGACTTGTGCTTCCATTTCACGTTCTTGTAAGCCACCACAATGTTGGATCAAACGATCAGAAAGTGTAGATTTGCCGTGATCTATATGGGCAATAATTGAGAAGTTACGTATATTTTTCATAAATGGAAGTTCAAATAATGCTGTGGTTAATTCAATAGTGGCGAGATTTTAGCGAATTTAGCGCTCTGGGGCTATCTTTATGTTGCGTTAACTTGTGTATAGGGACTTTTAATCAGAGATTTCAACGATATTTATTGAAGGAGCGTTTATGCGAAGAATACGTGGGATCAACAAATCACAATATTTACCACGTTTTTGCTGATGTCGAGCTAGACAGAACCCTAAGTACCCCCCAAAAACGCCAAAAGCAATTGCAATTAATTCATGACTAAATATTTCATTATCGACAAGCCATTGTCCTAGAGCAGAAGCAATAACTAAACCGAGTAATGGCCACAAATAAACTTGCCAAGCAGACAACAATAAATGTTTATCTGATAAACCTATAACAACCGTATCACCAATTTTAACAGGTAAATCTGTATATAAATCTAAACTAAGCTTAGGCTGTGGAAAAGCTTTAGCGACTTGTCCACTGCCACAATTGTCTACTTGTTTACAGCCACTACAACTTGATTTTATCTCACTTTCTACTGTAATTTTTTTGCTTATAATATTATCAGCGGTTTCATTTTTAGTTAAATGAATAAAAACAACGGTAGCGTTTTCTTCTATCATGGAACTTTTGGTGGTTTGATAGTAATTGAGTCAGCAATTTTTTTAGCTGTATTTGAAGGGATTTTCCCTACGACACTCACCTCAACACCCTCATTAACTTGGTTTAAGACTAGCGTTGCTCCATCTTTTGCAAAATCAGCATTACGTTGTTTTTCTTCACTGGCATTAACATAAATTGAAACGTCTACAAGGCCGTCACTAAATAGCATAAATTCGACAGGCTGTTTTGTTAGTGAAATTTTATGTCGATTTGAATTAATTTGTTTAAAACCCACAGGCAACCAATTTACATTCCATTGTAGTTGCTGTTGTTGATATTCTTCTGGAATATCAACAAGCACAGGAAGTTCTGTTTCATGGAGCTGTAATACACTTTCAGATGGCTTATCTGTTATATCTAAATGAGTAAACTGAATATGTTCTAAAGGTTGTCCTTGCTTGGTAACAATAGACATTTTCAATAACATACTAGATTGTTGATCTAACCAAAGCCAATAGGCATGACGGTGAGCATTTTTCGCTTCGATTCTTATTAATTGTGCTGGACGACCTAAAATTCGACTGCGACCAACAGAAATGAAATCATAGCTTGTTTCTAATTGAGAAATATCTCCCGAAAGGATAGATGGAATAGGTCCACTAATTTTTTGAGAAGAAACTGAGTAAGGAGGAAGTTCTGGCTCAATATAACTTACGACGTCGCCTTTGCGTAAAATATCGCGGCGGGGGCCGTTGAGTAAAGAAAGTATTTCGAGTTCTTTACCATTGTCATCCACACCATGGAACCAGTGATATGGCTGAGCTTGATTGTTTTTAACAACAACAAAGGACGTACTAAAATTGAGTTTATTTAATGAAACTGATAAACGTTCAAGCCAAACCTTTGCTGGTTCACTTTCTTCAGCAATAGCCGAAAAGCTAATGCTTAACAGCAGTACAACATAACTTAATAATTTCATTTATTACTTTCATTCGCCTTATTAGTCTCAAGACTGTTTATTTCACTTTGTTCATCGATTTTATTCGTATCAACAGTAAGTGAGCCCAATTTAATTTGCTGTTTATGATCTGAAAGCAAAGCATGGAAACGACGCTGTTGTTCAATAAAAGCTTGTTTCTGTGAAACTACATCTGGCTGTTGAAAATTTAAACTTACTGGTTCTGCAATACCGGCCATAGGTATAGTTTTTACTATTTGGTTAGGTAAAATAGTTTCATTATTTTGTGCAACATTACTTTGCACGCCTAAAACCATCAAACCTGCTGCTGAAGCAGCAATCGCTAATTGACCAAAAGGTTTAGCGAACTCTACTACTTTGGCTTTTAACTTTAACACGAAAACATTATTTGTTTTAGGAGCTAAGACTGTCGGTTCATCGGCAATAGCTTTAGCTATTTCGTGAGACAAATCGAGTTGTAAAATATCAGGAGTGTCATTACGTAAAACATCTCCAATCAAATGATAACGATCCCAAGTAGTGGACAAATGTTCATCGTTGATGATTTCATCAAACGTGTTTTCATTATGTTGAAAATTATCAACACAAGATGACACTGTCTCAAACTTACTTTCACTCATATATACACCTTAAAAATTAACACTACATTCGTGCGTATTAAATTAATTTTATCTTTCATATTACAAAGCTGATATAAAAATCTAGCTTTGTAATAGTGGCCTAATTCTTTTATCTACTGCGTCTCGAGCTCTAAATATTCTCGAACGCACAGTACCAACGGGGCAATCCATGATATGAGCTATTTCTTCGTAACTTAGCCCTTCAAGCTCTCGTAAATTTATTGCCGTACGTAAATCTTCTGGTAACTGTTCAATGGTATCAAAAATAACTTTTTTGATTTCATTGGTTAATAACAACTTTTCAGGTGAAGCATTTTCTCTTAGCGCTTCGCCTGAATCATAAATTTCTGCATCTTCAACTTCTATGTCAGAACCTGGTGGCTTGCGATTACTAGCAACCATGTGATTCTTAGCGCAATTAACAGCTATTCGATAAAGCCAAGTATAAAATGCGCTATCTCCTCTGAAATTTGGTAAAGCTCTATAAGCTTTAATAAATGCTTCTTGAACTATATCCGGTACATCACTGTGATTCTTTACATAACGCGACACTAAATTTGCTACTTTATGCTGATACTTTGTCACCAAAAGGTTAAAAGCATTTTTATCTCCGCGCTGTACTCGTTCAACCAATTTTTGGTCAACGTTTATTTCGCTCATTTGAGCCAATACTCCTAAATATTACTTAACTTATAAAATTCGGTTCAACATCTGGCTCATGGCAAACACACAAAGTAGGACTGCACTTATTTGAAAAAGTTCGATATAAATTCAAATAATTAATAAAAACTAGAATAATTGTACGTTTTTATCCAAATACAGCCTGTTTTATCTGTCCACAAACGTTAATAACCGTTAAGATTCCTGATATACATAGAATACATCAAAATCAAAACTTTATGAACACACAACACAACTGCGACGTATTAATTATTGGTAGCGGTGCTGCTGGTTTATCCCTTGCGCTACATTTAGCAAAAGACGCCGATGTCGTGGTACTCAGCAAAGCATTGGTTAATGCTGGCTCTACTTTTTACGCACAAGGTGGTATTGCAGCTGTTTTTGATGAAAATGATAGCGTTGCTTCCCATGTTGACGACACATTAATTGCTGGTGCGGGTTTATGTGACGAAGAAATAGTACAATATACAGCGGAAAATGCCCGAGCATGTTTAGAGTGGTTAATTGACCAAGGTGTCGATTTTGATCAAGAAGAAGATGGACAAGGTGAATTACGTTATCATCTAACCCGCGAGGGTGGTCATAGTCACCGCCGAATTCTCCACTCTGCTGACGCTACCGGCCAAGCGATTCAAACTACTTTAGTTGATCGCGTTAAACGTCATAGTCGCATACGTATTTTTGAACGATATAATGCTGTTGATTTAGTTTGCGAACAGCCAACTGATGCTAATAATCAACAGAAAAAATGTATCGGTGCTTATATTTGGAACCGAAACATAGAATGCGTTGAACGTATTTTTGCCAAGAAAACAATTTTAGCCACAGGCGGGGCAAGTAAAGTTTATCAATACACTTCAAACCCTGATGTAGCAAGTGGAGATGGCATAGCGATGGCTTGGCGCGCTGGTTGTCGTGTAGCAAATATGGAATTTAATCAATTTCATCCAACGTGTTTATTTCACCCTGAAGCCGGAAATTTTCTATTAACTGAAGCATTACGTGGCGAAGGTGCCATTTTACGACGTCCTGACGGTAGTCGATTTATGCCAAGTTTTGATGAACGAGCGGAACTTGCACCACGTGACATAGTAGCCCGCGCCATCGATTTTGAAATGAAGCGTCTTGGTGCTGATTGTATGTATTTAGATATCAGCCATAAGTCTGCTGACTTTATCAAACAACACTTCCCTAATATTTATGAAAAAACTAAATCTTTAGGTATCGATATTACCAAGCAACCTATGCCTGTTGTGCCTGCCGCACATTACACTTGTGGTGGTGTCATGATCAATAAGCAAGGTAAGACAGATATAAATAACTTATATGCTATTGGCGAAGTCGCTTATACCGGTTTACACGGCGCGAATCGTATGGCCAGCAATTCATTATTAGAATGTTTGGTATTTGCACGCGCAGCCGCTTTAGATATCGAGCATCAAATTGATCCTTATCAAAGTATTGTTGAACTGCCTGATTGGGATGAAAGTCGCGTAACAAACTCTGATGAAGAAGTGGTAATTCAACACAACTGGCATGAACTACGATTATTTATGTGGGACTATGTTGGTATTGTTCGAACGACAAAACGTTTAGAACGTGCTTTGCATCGTGTTGAATTATTACAACAAGAAATCGATGATTATTATCAAAACTTCCGTGTGAGTAATAATTTATTAGAATTAAGGAATTTAGTACAAGTTGCTGAATTAATTATTAGATGTGCCATGGAACGTAAAGAAAGCCGAGGTTTACACTACACTCTTGACTATCCAGAGTTAAGTGAAGTAGCTGTTTCGACCATACTAAAACCATAACATCGAGCTTTTGTATTCAGATTTCAGTCGTATTATTTAACTTCAAAATAATACGACATAATCTAGAATATTGTTTTGGAGACAAACTTGTTTTGAGAATAAAATATGTGGGTTGAGAGAACTTTATTAATAACGTTTTTAATAGATTCTTTCCAAGCGATTTTTGACTTCCTGAAGGCTTCCCTTCAAACACTAACCAACAGCCCCAAAAGCCAATTCTGCTAGTTACGCTTAATTGTCTTTTGTCATCCGCTGAAAACTGACATTCGCCTAAAAGATTAATCGTGAAACTGTTTGGCTGAGTATAGATACAACGCATAAAACTTAATTTATTATGCGTTGTATCTATATCAATATTAAACTTTAACTCGCTTGAGGATAAATTGCACCATGGCGTTAAGTTCTTCGTTTTCACAAATTTCATGTCCCATAAACCAAGCAAACAATACCGGATCTTCCTCTTCCAATAAGCGTTCAAAAATGTGCTTATCTTTTAATGAAAGTAAATCATAAGCGTCTTCTACGAAAGGCATAAAAAGTACATCTAATTCGAGCATGCCACGGCGGCAAGCCCATCTTAAACGTGGTTTATTATCGGTTAATGACATATAACACCAGGTAAAATAAAATCTGCGCTTATTCTAACAAAGTCGATTACCATTACAATATTGTTTATCAAATCTAGAAAAATAAAGTAACGAATCTAATGAACGCCTTGAATTTTTCAAGAAAGTCCTCATTATTGACCCTAACGATAAAACAACAATGCTAAATTAATTATGACAACCTCTGTTGAAAGTACCTTACCTAATTACGATAATCTGCCTGATGCATTTGCCATTAGTTTAGCTGAATATGGCGCAATTGCTTTGCATGGAGAAGAGCAAAGCAAATATTTACAGGGGCAAGTCACTTGTGATGTAAATACACTTGAAGATGACAACTTATTACTTGGCGCTCATTGCGACGCAAAAGGTAAAGTTTTTTCAGTTTTTAGATTGATAAATCGTCAACAAAAACACCTAATGTTGCAACCTGACGCAAGTATTAGTTCATCATTAGCAGAATTAAAAAAATTTGGCGTATTTGCCAAAGTTACTATTGAACAAACAACAGGTTTAGCGTTTTATGCCATCGCAGGAAAAAACGCTACCGAGGTTCTACATCAACAATTTGTTGAGTTACCTAATAGTCTAACCCCAGTTCTACAAGTTGGTAGTACTACCATCGTTTACTTAGCCGGAAAATTGAAACGTTATCTCATTATTGATGAAGCATCGATTGTAACAAAAATCGTCAATGACTTTTCATTGGCAATATATTCACAAGCGCTTTGGGATTTAATTGAAATTAACGAAGGCTTTCCATTATTAGCACCAGAAACAGTTTCTTCTTACGTTCCACAAATGCTGAACTTGCAAGCTATACATGGCATAAGTTTTACTAAAGGCTGTTATTTAGGGCAAGAAACCGTTGCTCGTATGCAATATTTAGGGAAGAACAAACGCGCTTTGTTTTCACTGAAAAGTAAGTCAGCGAATAATGATTCTATAAGCTTGAAAGCGGGTGATATTATAGAACAACAGCTCGGTGAAAACTGGCGAAAAGCGGGTGATGTTTTAGCGAGTTATGTAAGTGATGATGGCACTTATTATCTGCAAGCCGTTCTAGCAAGTGATATAGAAGCTATCACAAACTTACGTATCAAAAACCACGAAAACTCAGCACTAAGCTTAGTCGAATTACCTTACAATTTAGTAGAAAAATAGCTAACAAACATTTATTTCAAATTTAGGACATTTAATGAAAATTTCAGAAAACAAAGTTGTCGTATTGCACTATGCGGTATCGGACAGCGAAGACACTCTTATCGATAGCTCATATGATCACAGCCCTTTATCAATTATTCAAGGTAGTGGATATTTAATTCCAGGACTAGAAGATGCGTTAATTGATCATGTTGTTGGCGATAAGTTTGAAGTTGAAGTAAGTGCTGAAAATGCTTACGGCGATCGTCATGATGAGTTTGTACAAACTGTGCCAAAGAGCATGTTTGAAAGCGTTGAAGATTTAGCCGTGGGCTCACAATTACGTGCTACAACTGACGATGGCGAACAAACCGTTATTGTGATCGATGTTACAGATGATGAGATTACTGTTGACGGGAATCACCCATTAGCAGGTATTGATTTAAAATTTGAAGTTGATATTTTAGAAGTTCGTGATGCAACAGAAGATGAATTAAAACATGGCCATGTTCATGGTGAAGGCGGCTGTGGACATTCTCACGACTAAAGGCATCTAATAGATACTTAATGTAGGCACCTACTTTACGTTATTGATAAAAGCGAAATATAAATGACATTATATTTCGCTTTTTTGTTTCGTTCTTTATTCGTTATTAAAGATTCATGATACTGATAACTTTTTCACGCACTTCCTGATACCGAATATTTTCGCAGCAACCAAAACCCGATAATTGTTTAACTTTGTTTCTACTAAAAAGAGGGACGGTTAATCCAGTTAAAAATCGGCACATTGTTTCTAACGATATGACACTTTTATTTTTCGTCGACATATGTTCAATGAGCGACGTTAATACTTCAAAGATACGGATATCATCAGGCCAAATTACATCCTGAGAATAGTTTAACTTGACTTCTTTCCCACGACAAACCGAACAATGTCCACAATTTACAGGGGCATTCTGATCGTCAAAGTACCTAGATAAGTTATGACTTAAACAAGTATCTAATTCGAAGAACCTCACAAGCGTGGCAATACGCTTTATTTCCTTTTCTTCTTTGTCTACAAAGTATTCATGCAATGATCTCGCTAACGTAGGTGAAGACAACAGCGTTTTATTAACACTATAGACTTCGGTGATTTTTTTGGTTTCCAGGGTAATTAATTGTTTTTCTTGTAAATATTCCAAAGCAACAATCACTCGGCCGCGATCACAACCATAGTGCTGAAACAATGCATCAAAGTCTGGTTCTCCCCATACTTTTTTAAAACCGCTGTATTTAAAAATAGTGGCCAAAAATTCTTTTCGTTCACCTTCAAACGAATCTAACACTTCATCTTTAGTGGTGGTAAATTTATATTTGAAATCTGCAAAGTATGAAAACAGAGGTTTAATAACGCCTTGTAGTTCCAACTGAACGAGTAAGGTTCTCATGGGTAATTGACGAATATTACTCGCATTAGACAAAGACAATCCTTGTAATTCCCATTTATGATTTTGACATTCTTGTTGAATGTTTTTTATCACCAGGTCAATACCACTCAATTCAGGCGTATCACCAAATACAAAATTTTCAACGGTATTTAACCCATCTAAATTCGCCAACGTAATACAATTGGACGGTAAACTATCTCTCCCTGCTCGTCCTATTTCCTGACTATAGTTTTCAATGGATTTTGGTAAGTCATAATGTATAACAAAACGTATATTGGCTTTATCAATACCCATACCAAATGCAATGGTCGCTACAATGATTTGTACTTTCCCTGACATAAAGTCTTCTTGGATTTCCTGTCGTTTTTCACTCATAAATCCAGCGTGATAAGGTTGAACACTCAAACCTTGCTGCGAGAGAAAGTTTGCCACATATTCAGCACTTTGCTGCAATGTCACATAAACAATGCCACAACCTGATTGTTCATTAATACTTTCTATAAGTTGCTGATTTTTAGCTTTTGTTGGAACTGCTAATATCGATAGATCTAAGTTTTGTCGATAGAACCCTGTTTGAACAATGTGCTCTGGTAAAATTGAAAATTTCGCTGCCATATCTTTCTTTACTTTTTTGGTTGCTGTTGCAGTCAATAAAAGTACGAGAGGAATATTTAGCTCTTTTCTATAATTGGGTAACTTTAAATAATCAGGACGAAAGTTATGCCCCCATTCAGAAATACAATGCGCTTCATCAACCACCAACATTGAAACATTCACTGCATCAATAAATTGTCTAAATCGCTCATTTTTAAAGCGTTCTACTGACACCATAAGAATTTTAATTTTGCCAGAACGAGTATCCGCCATCACTTGTTGATTTTGCTGGGGCGTTAATGTTGAATCAATACTTGCCGCGGCAATTCCTTTGCTTGCTAAGAAAGCCAACTGATCTTTCATCAACGCCAGCAAGGGAGACACAACAATGGTCAAATGAGGAAGATGAATAGCCGCTAACTGATAACAAAGTGATTTACCTGAACCTGTAGGGAAAATTGACAAGGATGACTGATTATTTAACAGTTGTGTAATGGTTTGCTCTTGCCCGTGGCGAAAAGTATCGAAGCCAAATACTTGTTTTAAGGGTGACTTTAATTGTAAATCTGATGAGTTATTCAAGATAATCCTTAGGGAAGTGTTAACGAATGAGCAAGGCTAAATCAATCGTTCAGCAAGAAATATCAATGATACGCTAATTTTTGTCGTTAGACCTTTTCCTGATAATAAAAAACGACAAACATTTGTTCATCGTTTTCATTCCAAACAAAAATTTGAAATTTCTATGAATAATATTCCGTTTCTATGCGCTCACAGTATTGAATTAAATTGTCATATTTTCTTGCTTGTTGGTTAAAGCTATTGAAAAAATCGACACTGATGAATTCACATAATGCAGCGTAAGCGATTGCATCAAACGAGCTAATTTTATCTCCAAAGAAATAATCACTTTCGCCTAATAATGCTGATAACGCTGAAAAGTGTTCATCTGCTATTGTTAATAGCTCAGTTTCACTATGCCGACCATATCCTTGCCTTCTCAGAGTATTCTTTACATCTTTGCGAATGATGTTAGGCATGATCCATTTAAAAGGAATGGGAATTTGACTAAAAAAAGCATCTTTGAGTAAAGGCCAAGTATCATCTTTCATCCAACGAGAATAAACCAAGCACCAATACAAACTTTCATCTAACGCTTTAGTAAATAGGGATGCTTGTGATTTTTGAGTTTCGTTTAAATGAACATCTAGTTTACTATCATACTTTTCAGTAAGGTATTTGAGAATAAAAGCAGAATCTCCCACCTTGGTGCCATTATCGTCAATGAAAGGGAATTTATTTTTAGGTGATTTCTTTAATTGATTAAAATCTGCAATGTATTCAAAATCAATGCCCGATAATTTCAAAAACAAATCAACTTTAACAACAAATGGGCTGGCATCAACTACGCCAAATGCTTGTCCAAAACCATAGAGCTTTATCATTATTCATCCTTAAATTTTTATTCACAATTTGATTGATTAACCTTATAGCAACAGAATACACAAAAAAAATAGCACTGTAAATTAATACAGTGCTATTTTAATTTTATGATTGTAAGCAAAAATCTCAGCTTATTTTTTTGAAAAATAATAATGCTATTTATTGTTTTTCAGCAGCTATAACCGATATTTCAACGAGTAACACATCACGTGCCATTGAAGCTTCAACGCAAGCTCTCGCTGGGGCAAAGCCTTCAGGAACCCAGTTATCCCAAACTGCATTCATTTTTGAAAAGTCGGTCATCTCTTTTAGATATATCGTCGCAGATAAAAGATGTTCTTTATCACTGCCCGCTTGTTCAAGTAATTCATCCACTTTTTCTAACATTGAACTTGTTTGCTCTTCGATGCCTTTACTCGCATCCTTACAAACCTGCCCACATAAATAGATCACGCCATTATGTTTGACAATACGGCTCATTCTTGTTTTTGTCTCTTGTCTAGTAATAGTCATTTTTGTTCAGTAATTATTGATTTTGCTAAAGTATATACTTTAGCTATAAAAGTATGTAGGGCAAATACTGATACCATGAATAAACTTTGACCAATGAATATCAAAATAATGTTTATTCGTTGGATCTTGCAATTAAACATTCCCAAATAGCCTAATTAACGATAAAGTATTTAACAGATGAATACTTACAAAAGGAAGACTGATGAACATTAATCAGTGGGTTGACGAATTATTTGAAGTTTTCGATGTTGATAAAGACGGTGTTATTAGTCGTAGCGAGTTTGTTGAATTAATTGATTGCCTTTTACAAGATAAAGGTATCCGTATGTGCGAGACTATTTTTAATAAATTTGATGTCAATCATAGTAACTCTATCTCTAAAGACGAACTCAAAGCGATGGTGATTGAGTTAGCTTTATAATCCTCTTTCTCGAACTTTAAGATTTATTAAAATTTATTTTACATAACTAAATTATTATATTTCGTCTAATCAAGAGCTTACTAAAGCTCTTTTTTTATATCTAAAATTCAATGGTCAGACCTCTTGTTTCAAATGTTATTTCTGTTATTATTTCGGTGTACACCTGTACACTCAAATAACTAATGAAAAATAGCAGGACAATAAATGACAAGCCAATCGAGCTACAGTACGAATGAAGAAATAGCCAATACCTTAACGCATGCTCTTGGTGCTATATTATCTGTAGTTGCCTGTTACTTGTTATTGAATAACGCGATTTTCGACAGTAACACCATAAAAACAATAAGTTATGCTATTTACGGTACAAGTTTACTCTTACTATTCACTGCTTCAACTGTCTATCATGCGGTTCAAGACAGCGAGAGAAAAAAACTTTTCAAATTACTCGACCACTGCGCCATATATTTACTCATAGCGGGAACTTACACACCACTTATGATGATTGCTTTAGATAATCAGCTTGGCATGATCATGCTTTCTGTCATTTGGGCGTTGGCTATATTAGGCATTTTTTTCAAATTGAAATTTGGCCATCGTTTCAAAAAAACATCTCTAGTAACTTATTTAGGTATGGGATTGATATCGATAACGATTATCGAACAATTACATGAAAAGCTATCAAGCCAAGGGTTAACGTTGCTTGCTTTAGGTGGCGCTATTTATTGTTTAGGTGTTATTTTTTACGTGAATAAACGTATTATTTTTAATCATGCTATTTGGCATCTATTTGTACTCGGCGGAGCAATAAGCCACTTCTTCATGATTTATTTATACGTGTAGAGCCATACTTTAGTGACGTTAAATAATGGTGTTTATTGCCAGCGATTTATCACCCTCAATGTGCAAGTATGAACTAATCCCTTGAAAGATAGGATTTATAAGAAAGGTTCCATTAAACATCGCTATTTTTTGCCATCCATGGCATCACAGCATATGATTCTTCCTGAACATACTTAGGGCAGTTTCCTGCCGTTAGTATGGTTTAACTTATTTCTTGTTATTTATAACTGCCATGCATAACTAAACTTAGTAAAAATTGTTCTTTGGTCTCTTTCAAGCGAATCTAAGTCATCGTTTTGATAACCACCATCTGAATAACCAATAAAAAACAGCGTTTGTGGATTAATTTTATAAGAATAAATAAGTTGTGTTGAAAAACGTCGACTGGTCTCATGCGGACGGTCATCAAGATCATCAGTCTCGTCAAATATATACAAACCAACATCTCTTTCTATATCTGTATACTGCACAACAAATTTCAAAATACTGCGCATATTAAACTGATAACCAAACCTAATGTCATACTGATTTGCGGTGAATAAGCGTTTACCTTCTATATCTAATTGGCTGTAGTTATGGCTAAAATCAATATTAATATGTTTATTAGCATCCCAAGTAGCGGTTGTTTCAAAATTAAACACATCACCTAATCGAGTATTAGCATAATCAATTTGCTTACCTAAACGGGTAAATAATTGTAATTTAAATCCAGAAGTTGGTGTGAATTGAACGTAACTTCTTGCTTGGTTTTCATAAAAGTATTCACCGTCAAAGTATCGCTCTCTATGAGTAAAACCAAAATTGCCGTACATTTGCATTGGCCCTTCAATTTCGCCAAATAATTCATATTCTTGTTCAAGCATTTTACCATCTTGGTCGTAGGTTTTATCCCAATCTCCAAAGTATCCCCATTGGGTGAGAGTATCGTCTTCGGTGCCATACCAAGTTTGATTTCCACCTAAGACAACTTTTTCATAATTTGCTTGTGACTGAAAACCTAAATCAGCACGAAAGTCTTCTTCAACATTCGTATAATTCGCTCTAAGGCTATAATCGCGTGTTTGATGAGAATACGCCAAGCTATAAGCATTACCTTGTTGCTCCTTTTCAACATCAAATTCTTCTGTCACAAACTCTGGGTTGTCTGATTCAGAACGGGCTATTTGATAACGCAGGCTATCGGTCTGACTAATCCAGTAATTTCCATCGATAGAAACCAGTGTGTTTTTATAATCTGTTGCCCCTCTATTTGTGACCAAAACACCTACATCGTTATGCTCACCTACATCGACTTTATAACGGGCCACAACAACTTCTGACTCATCATTTAACTCAGCAAGATCAGACCCAGAATTTCCAGGCATTAAAAATCGTGTGTTACTATCGTTTGCCACCATCAAACCATAACTATGATCATTGGTTTTTCCTGTTAATTTAATCCCGACATCAGGTTCAGCAATATTGCGAGTATGAACAAAGTTGAAGTTACTGGTATCAAAATACGAGGCTCCATCTAAAAAAAATGGACGCTTTTCTGGAAAAAATAGTGAGTAGGTACTATTTACATCAAGCTGGCCTGCATCAGCTTCAACTTGAGAAAAGTCAGGATTAATGGTCGCGTTCAAGACCATATCTTGCGTAATTCCCCATCGAATATCCAAACCGGGGTCTACTTCTGTGTCACCATTTTCCCAATTTCCAGGCACTACTTCTTTTTCATCTTGTCGAGATAACGTCAGCGTTGGAGTTAACTGAAAATTATTACTGGGTTTAATACTTTTAAAGCCAAGCATTTGATCAAACTGGCATAAATTACATTTAATATTACGATCACGTTTATACGTTGCGATTTGACGTCGAACATCACGAGGATAATTTCTCCAACCCGCAACATTCCATGTTAATTGTCCATCGACCTGAGGAAAGCGTAACGCTGTAAATGGAATACTCATTTCTACCACGTAGCCAATATCAGTGATTTTCCCTGCGCTATCCCAAATAGCATCCCAAGAATCATCCTCATCCCAACCGCTAGTATCATCCATACGCATATCTGCTTGGGCACCTAGAGGGTTTACGAAAAACTCATAACCACTTCTTTGATCGTTAAACGTGTCAATGATAATGCCGACATTATCGTCATTCCATAATGCATCACGGTCACGTAATGAAGCGCGAATCAGCTCAGGTTCAGGATCATAAGCAATAATAGCAACGTTAAGGGTTTCACCGTTTTCATAAAAAAACACTTCAGTTTTTACCGGCGCTGGAATACCTTCCCCAGGATTATTTTCATATTTTAGTAGCATTTTGGTGGCACTTTTCCACACAGGTTCATCCATTACACCATCAACGACAATTTTGTCTTCAAAATGGGTTAATGCATAACTCTGTTTTGCGGATTCTGCCGCATGAAGTGAAATGTGGTTACTCAAAAGCACTAGCGTAACAATGAGGTATTTTTTAAACAGTGAAAAACGTGGATGGGTTTTATATTTGTTCGTTCTTTTATGACTTTGGTCAAGCATCTAATTGGCTCACGATTACATTTTAATTACACCTATTGTCGTAGTTAAAAGATAAAAAGTTTAAATGCAAATGTAAATTTTTGTGTCAAAAGCCATAAAACAATATAAATTCATAAACTTAAATAAATATAAATTTTTATCATAAAACTAAACTATTCATGATAATCAATATATCGTTGTAATGACTCGAGTATGATAGGAAGGTTTTTCGTCCCTAAACCTAAACGGAAATATGAACCTTCAAGACCAAATAAACAAGCAGGATAAACGAATATTCCCGTTTCTTCCGCCAATTGTTCAGCCCATTCAAGCATTGGTATTTCAGTATGGCATTTAACTAAGGTGAGTAAGCCGGCTTGAGGAGTATGCCAGCTAAAGTAATCATGATTTTTTTCTATGAATCGCTGAAATAACGAGATATTATTTTTGATAATTGCGTTATTACTATTGATGATTTTTTCATGATTTTCTAAAGCAAGCTCTGCCAATTTTTCATCAACAATTGAGGTACAAATAGATGCTTGTGCTTTTACCGCTAATAATTTTTTCAACAATGCTTTATTCTTAGAAACTGCCCAACCTATACGTACACCTGCCAAACCAAAACTTTTTGATAATACTGATACCACGATAGTGCGATCATAATCTAAATAGGTATGGGCTAATTCAACACCGTTATAGTTGCTTGCTTGCGACACATCATCAGCTAAAAGATAGCAATTGTATTTTTTGGCGATCGCCAAAATCTGACTTGAAAAATCACTATTAATGATACTACCACTTGGATTATGCGGCGAATTAAGCACGATTAATCGGGTGTTTTCATTTATTAACCCTAAAAGTTCTTGTTCATTAATTTGCCAATTTTTGTCAAAACTAACCGCTAAAGATCTTACCTTTATACCCAGTTGTTCTGCCATTGTAACCAAAGAGGGGTAACATGGCGTAACCACAACAATTTCCATTTCGGCATATCTGCTATTAACAGCTTTATCGTTGTCTTCATCATTAACAATTACAGTTTGATAAATAGCAGACAAGGCCTCTTGTGCACCACAAAAGGTTAAAATGTTGTCGGCAGACAATTGAACTTGATGGTTATTATAGTCTTGATGAAAACGGGCAATCAATGTTCGTAAATGATGACTACCATTTATTGATGCATATGATAGCTCTTGCTCACCTAATAAATCATCAAGGCTTATTTCACCTAAAGCGCATAACTGCGCTACAGACAAACTTTGTCCACAAGAGTTACTAAAATTATGCTTAATAGCGACGTTTTCATTTGCCGCCAGTTTTTGACCAAAAGCAATATGCGCAGGTAAAGTATTTTTCATTGCTCGCTACGTTTTCCGCTGCCAAACTGACATTTCTGTTGTTGTGACTGTGAAAGTACAATTATTTTTCTTAACTACACGCGTTAGAGGCTGTGCTTCTAAAAAGTTAAAATCATCTTGTAACTTCTCATTTAAACCATCGAAACCATTGAGATTTTCACCATTGACTTTAAGACCTCCTAACCAATTTTCTTTATCTGTATATTGTGTTGTGTACTGATGATCAGTTAAAACAAAGAGGAAACCTTGCTTGTTGAGCCTTTGCGATAAAGTCGATAACAACTGTTTAGGTAGATAACTTTTTTCGAGCGCATGTTCAACTAAAATGGCGTCGTACCCCTTAAACACAGGTTTTAAGTTACTTGCATCACCTTGACTAAAAACAATATGCTCAACTGATTCATTCAACGATAAATCTTTAAGGGATACTTCGTGAAAACTCTGTATATCACCTGAAATAACAGAGGTGTAACGGAGTGTTTTTTGTTGTTGAAGTTGAACACCGTATTGAATGTATCGCGCAGAAAAATCAACTGCATCGATATGTAGAAAGCACTTTGCCATTTCAAAGGCGGTTCTACCTACACTACAACCTAAATTTAATAACTTATGGGTATTAACACCGTACTTTTCTACTTTATTCATTAACAAGCCACTGACTTGCTGTGAGTAATTAACAATATTTAAATGTTTATCACCATAATGGCTTTCCAGTTGCTCACAAACGTCGGCGTCAGTTTCATAACAATTAACCGGCGTTAAAGGGATTTTACCATCGAAGTTTTCAACATAACGAAAACCCGCATGTTGTG
>ENA-OSET01000596-OSET01000596.1-sediment-metagenome-genome-assembly--contig:-NODE-596-length-40196-cov-3.841920_pt1 | contig 40196 bp, 42 predicted proteins | sample MGYA00237882_ERZ534229 | MGnify/ENA primary metagenome ERZ534229 (study PRJEB26408, sample SAMN06266212) | sediment metagenome | isolation source: Hudson Canyon methane seep mesocosm | place: USA:Hudson... | reverse complement strand
ATTCGACGGCGAAACATTATTAGTAAGTAACGCTATTCAATACCAGTTTGATAAAGATATTCAGCTTAATGTTTCATTACCTTGGATAAAACACTACGCAGGTTTCTCAGATAGGTTTATCTACGCATTTCACGACATATTTCATTTGCCGCAAAATGGTCGTACTAGTGATAGGCACAATGAGAAGTTGTGGATATTTAATTCAAATAATCAAGAAATTATTAATTCTAGCTCAGACACTCAAGGAATAGGCGACCTCAAATTAAAATTAGCGTGGACACCTGCAATAACAGCAAATATTCAAATAACAGGACTACTCAAATTACCGAGCGGTAGGGTCAAACGTTATACAGGAAGTGAAGAAATTGACTTAGGCTTTAGTTTTCTACATCAAAACCCCGATTGGTTCGTCGATAGGACCTTCCTTGCTCACACAAGTCTATCTCTCTGGTATGGGCTTGGATATACATACACAGGCAAGACAAAACTTTATGAGGATATTCAACAAAAATCGGGCGTATTTACAGCCAGAGTAGGTTCAGGCTGGAAAGTTAACCCAAAATGGCAAATTAAAATGCAATTTGATACCAATTCCCCCCTGTTTAAGTCTAAAATACGCGAACTTGGCTGGTATCCTGCTCAGCTTAGCTTTGCAGGTGTACATACACTCAACGACAAGACTGCTTTTGATTTCATCATTGCTGAAGATATTAGACCACGTTCAGCACCCGATGTAATTTTCAGCTTTGGCCTGAAATTAAAACTTTAGATAGAGGAAAACCTACCACAATGTCCAAAAGCTCCGCACCAACAAATAAAATTACAACCAAAGCCTTAAGCTATTTTGGAGGCTTTCTACTCTTATTCATACAAACTAGTGTAACTGCAGATGAACTAGATTTGCGCATCAGCGATGACTCATTACACGGTAATTACAGCATTGCTTCAAACGAATCTAAAACGCACTTCGGTTTAGGCTATTTTTATAAGAATGATGACGTATCCATCAACGTCGCCAATGTTGACCTTGAAGTTAAGGATCAAACAGCTATTTTGAATATGCCCGCAACAGTTGGCTTAGGTCTACAAGGGAATTTTTATAAAGTAGAAGAGTTCAAAGGGTCAGCTGTCGGTGTAGGCGGTTCATTTAGAATTAATATACCTAAAGCTCCAGGTATTTCTTTAGAAACAGCTGCTTACTATGCGCCAAAAGTGCTTTCGTTTGGTGACTCAGATGAATTCAGACGTTTCCGCTTTCAAGTAAATTACCGCTTAATTGAAAATGCTGATGTGTCTGTGGGCTATCAATATTTAAACGTAGGCGATGAGGAAAATAATAACTTCAGCTTAGAAAGTAGAGCATTTTTAGGTATAAAGTTAAAGCTATAGCACCTAAAACAATCAGGCAAAAGCGGCTAACTAGTTAGCCGGCTCACCAACTTAAATTAGAGTTAGGGGCTATATAAGGGACTTTAGTTGTCACACAACAAAGCTCCCTTAAGATAAAAGCTAAATACTATCTATTTATCTATTTTAAGCCTGCTCAATTATTCTTCGCATATCGACAACAGCGTCTTTCAAGCCAGTAAATAATGCCCTTGCAATAATACTGTGCCCAATATTCAATTCATTTATACCCGGTATCTCAGCAATGGCTAAGGTATTGTGGTAATGCAAACCATGCCCTGCATTCACAATTAAACCTTGCTTTATCGCATATGCTACAGCTTCACTTATTTTCTCAAACTCTTGCGCTATCGTTTGTTGATTTTGTGCATCGGCATAATGACCCGTATGAATTTCGATCGCCGGTGCACCACAATAAATAGCTGCATCAATTTGCTTAAAATCGGGATCAATAAATAAAGACACTTCAGTGTCAATGGCACGTAATTGAGAACATGCATCTTTAATTCTATCTTGTTGGGAAAGAACATCCAAACCCCCTTCCGTCGTGAGCTCTTCTCGTTTTTCAGGGACTAGACAACAATGTTCTGGTCTAACTTTCTCAGCTAAAGATAGCATTGAATCTGTAACCGCCATTTCAAGGTTCATCCGTGTTTGAAGCGTCTCTTTAAGCAATAATACATCACGTACCTGAATATGACGCCGATCCTCCCGCGGGTGAATGGTAATACCATCCGCACCCGCTTCTTCTGCGATTAGAGCAGCTTGAACTGGATCTGGATAGCGCGTACCACGTGCTTCTCTAAGGGTGGCCACATGATCTATATTTACACCTAAAAGAACACGTTTTTTAGGGACTTTACTATCAAGTTGATCTAATTCATTCATATCGGAACTCTATCTATTTAGCTGGGCAAATAATTGACGGCTGTTAAGGGTTTTGCCACCCAATGCATCATTGATCAAAAGTCGCATCATCCGCTTACTTGTTAATAAGAAGCGTCCAGACGATGCATCTATAACTGACTCTACATCTATAAATTGTTGACTCGCAACCCTAAGAAGATCTCGCCCCTGAAAACCAGATGAAATTAATTTATCACTGCGCACAAAGCCTTGTTGATTAAGGTAGTAATATGCGAATTCTTCTTTTATATCATCTCCAAGAGAGTCAAATAGGAAGTCTGGCAAAAAGCCTAACCGGCTCAGTAGTAAATATTCAAAACGTCTTAAGGTAGGTTCAATTAAGGCACCTTGGGCAAGAAATTGTAAAGCGCTAATATAAAATGAGAATATTTCCTCATTTATTTCACCCTCAGGGAGCAGTTTTAATATCAGTTCATTTAAATAATAAGCGCAGAACAGCCTGTCAGAAACTAAATTAAGTGACTTACTGGGCGCTTCAACTGCTATGATATTTTTAAGGGACGATCGTCCTGACCAGTCTATCAATAAGGGTTGAAAGACTTGTAATAATGCGGGCCAATTCTTTTTGCTTTTTAACACGCCTTTAGCAATTAATGATATCCGGCCATGTTGATATGAAAATGCATCAATAATCAAGCTAGACTCTTGATATACCCGCCTATTCAAAATATAAACGGCTTGCTGCTCGAGACTAAGAGACATTCATCTCATCATTCGTCATGATAACCCAAACTTTTAAGTGCACGCTCATCATCAGACCACCCTCTCTTCACCTTGACCCATAGGTTTAACATAATCTTAGAGTCAAATAATTTCTCCATGTCTTTTCGAGCATCTCTACCTATTATCTTTATTTGCTCGCCTTTTTCACCTATCACGATTTTCTTTTGCCCATTACGTTCTACCAAAATTAATGCACTGATATGTAAAACATGCTTAACCGACTTAAATTCTTCAATTTCCACAGTAACAGAATAAGGTAACTCTTCCCCAAGTTGTCTCATTATTTTTTCACGCACAATTTCAGACGCTAGAAATCGTTGACTTCTGTCTGTTATTTGGTCTTCAGGAAAATAATGAATACCTTTTGGCAGGTATTGATCTATTAACGCTTCTAGCTCAGGAACACCCTCACCTTTCTTGGCCGAAACAGGGATAATCTCATTAAAAGCGTACTTTTCAGCTAACTGTTCGATATGAGGTAATAATTGATTTTTATCATCAGCCCGGTCTACTTTATTAATAACCAATATGACAGGTGATTTTGCGGCTTTAACTTTATCAAGCACAAAGCTGTCTTCTTCGGTCCATTTAGTACGATCAACCAAAAAAACAATCACATCAACATGCCGTAAAGACTCTGATGCAGCTTTATTCATATATTTGTTAATAGCTTTATGTTCTTTCAGGTGTAAACCTGGCGTATCAACATAAACAACTTGAGTATCATCTTCGGTTTTTATACCCAGAATTTGGTGTCTAGTAGTTTGCGGTTTCTTTGAGGTGATACTAATTTTTTGCCCGAGAATATTATTTAGTAAGGTCGATTTCCCAACATTCGGACGACCGATAATTGAGACATAACCACAACGGGTATTTGAACTATCCAAACTCGACAAATCTTTCTCTGACACTTATTTAACTCCAATTTTATTCAATGCTTTCTGAGCGGCTTTCTGTTCCGCAACTCTACGATTGGTTCCACCTGCTTGGGTCGTTAGTTTGAGAGATTCAATGGAACACGAAACCGAAAAGGTTTGATCGTGCGCCTCACCCACTACACTCTCCACTTCATATTTAGGTAATTGCTCTTTTCTAGACTGTAGATATTCTTGCAGTTTTGTCTTCGCATCTTTTTCGGTATTCTCAAGCGTCAATGCCAACAACCGCGCTTCATACCAAGATAGAATTACCTCTTTGCAGGCATCATGGCCCGAGTCCAAAAAAATAGCACCTATGATCGCTTCGACTGCATCAGCAATAATAGACTCACGACGAAAGCCACCGCTTTTCAGTTCCCCGCCGCCCAACTTAAGGTAATCCCCTAGTTTAAATTGCTTACCAATTTCTGCGAGAGTAACACCCTTTACTAAAGAAGAGCGAAGGCGGCTCATCTGGCCCTCTTTCGCTTCCGGGAAACGCTTAAATAAATACTCAGCTATGACAAAGCTTAAGATCGCGTCGCCTAGATACTCAAGTCGCTCATTATTTGCCCCCTTATAACTACGATGCGTTAAGGCCAAATCAAATAGCAATTTATCCTCAAATGTATAGCCAATCGTACGCTCTAAGGCACTTAAACGACTCAATTTCATTATTACGACAAACCTTCACTATCGAATGTTCTTTTTGAACATCTAATTTTTAAAAAATACAAAACAGTATGGCTTAGGGTTTAATAAGAGCTTAATAAGATTTTTCGAAACTCTTTTCAAATTTAACGACAGCATCAACGTTCCGATAAATAGGCACTCTAACTTCATAGTTTAAATCAATTGTGAATAAGCCGTCTTCCATCACAATGTAAAGACTTTCTTCTGTATCAAAGCTTCTAATACTATTAGTTGTCATTCTTTTCCTAAAACGTTCTTCGATATCAACATCGGTTAAATCTTCTAAGCCAGTTTCATCCTCAAAAGAATCGACAACGCCTTCTATAAGCCAATTGTCATAAAACACAGGATATAACTTGAATGCAACAGTCAATACTGCAGCAGACATTGCAATAAATAAAATCACAAATATACCGGAAACACCTTGTTGTTTCTTTATCGTTAACATGCTGATCTTCACCTTATCTATTGTGATACCTATTAGTGTATCTCTCCCACGCGAGAGAAACTTGGAATAGAAAGTAACGTTGGCCAATGCATCCAGATGGCAAAAGCTTTCCCAACAACTAAGTCATCAGACACAAAGCCCCAAAAACGACTATCATTGCTGTTGTCCCTATTATCACCCATCATAAAATAGCTTTTTTCAGGCACAGTCCACTCACCGTTAGCGCCATAGTTTGGGCGTCGGGTATGTTTATGTGTTTGATGTAGCACATCACCTAGCTGTTCTTCAAAACGCTGGACATCTAAATTAACAAGTAGTTTTTCGGGAACTTTTTCGCCATTGATCCAAAGAGTCTTATTTTGGTATTTCAAATGATCTCCCGGTAAACCTACCACTCTTTTAATATAGTTTGTTTTACCGTCTTCTGGGTATTTAAATACCATTATATCGCCACGCTGAGGGTCGCCAACCTCGAGTACTTTTGTCCCAACGACAGGAAGCCGAACACCATAACTAAACTTATTCACCAGAATAAAATCACCAACCTCTAAAGTAGGTAGCATTGAACCCGATGGGATTTGGAAAGGTTCTATTAAAAATGACCTTAGAACCAGCACAATAGCTAAGACTGGAAAAAATGAGCGTGAATTTTCTATCAACCAAGGGGCTGTCGACTTTAATTCATCTTTCGCTGTGTCATTGTTTTGCTCTTCCGCTTCCCGATCTTTTTTCCAAAAAATCTCATCCAATAAGCAAATAATTCCCGTAATAAAAGTTAAAGTCACGAGAATAAGGGGGAAATCTAAGTCCATACTAGCCTCTATAAAAAATCTTTATTTGAATGCGAATTCGGTACCTAACTATCAATCTTCAAAACAGCCATAAATGCTTCTTGAGGAATCTCAACATTACCGACTTGTTTCATTCTTTTCTTTCCTTCTTTTTGTTTTTGTAATAGCTTTTTCTTACGACTAATGTCTCCACCATAACATTTTGCCGTCACATTCTTACGTAAGGCTTTTACAGTTTGACGAGCTACGATCTGCCCGCCAATAGCTGCCTGAATGGCCACATCAAACATTTGCCGAGGTATTAACTCTTTCATTTTTTCAGTCAATAGACGGCCTTTAGATTGCGCATTATCTTTATGGACAATTAAGGCAAGCGCATCGACTGTATCACCATTTATTAAGACATCCAACTTGACTAAGTTTGCACTATCAAAACGCACAAAGTGATAATCCAATGATGCAAAACCTCGACTGACCGATTTAATTTTATCAAAAAAGTCTAATACCACTTCATTCATCGGAAGGTCATACTTTAGCGCAACCTGGCCTCCTAAAAACTGCATATCTTTTTGAATTCCGCGTTTATCGACACACAAGCTAATCACATTACCTAAGTATTCTTGAGGAACTAATATACTCGCCTCAACAATTGGCTCACGCATATCATTCACCATCGCTGGATCAGGTAAATGAGAGGGGTTATCAACCGTGATTACCTCACCAGTTCGTAATTCAAGTTCAAATATAACAGTAGGAGCCGTTGTAAGGAGATCAAGATCATATTCACGCTCTAAGCGTTCCTGGATGATCTCCATATGCAGCATACCCAAAAAACCACATCTAAACCCAAATCCTAAAGCATCAGAACTTTCTGGTTCATAGTGTAGGGATGCATCGTTTAAGGTTAACTTGGATAACGCTTCTCTGAATGATTCATAATCATCAGAACTAACAGGAAATAATGCAGCATAAACTTGCGGTTTAACCTTTTTGAACCCCGGCACGGATTCAACATCAGGCGTTTTCGCAAGTGTTATCGTATCGCCAACAGGGGAACCATGAATATCTTTAATGCCAGCAACAACGTAGCCAACCTCACCAGCTTTTAAAACCCCTGTTTCAAGTCGTTTAGGGGTAAAAACACCTATAGAGTCGACTTGATGCACTTTGCCAGTGGATTTAATGAGTAATTTATCACCTTTTCTTAAGGTGCCTTCTTTTACCCTTACTAACGAAACAACGCCTAAGTAATTATCAAACCATGAGTCAATAATCAAAGCTTGCAATGGTGCATCTACATCGCCTTCGGGCGGCGGAATTATTTTTACAATTTCTTCCAAAACCTCAGAAACACCCATTCCGCTCTTGGCACTACAAGGCACGGCATCCTGGGCGTCAATTCCAATGATATCTTCTATTTCTGATTTTACTTTATCAGGATCAGCTTGAGGTAAATCCATTTTGTTCAAAATGGGTAAAACTTCAAGCCCTTGCTCAAGTGCGGTGTAGCAATTAGCAACTGATTGCGCCTCTACACCTTGACCTGCATCCACCACTAATAAAGCGCCTTCACACGCAGACAGTGACCGAGAAACTTCATATGAGAAATCCACATGCCCAGGTGTATCAATAAAATTAAGCTGATAGGTTTCGCCGTCTTCTGCAGTGTAATCCAGCGTTACGCTTTGCGCTTTAATGGTAATTCCACGCTCACGCTCAATATCCATTGAATCGAGAACCTGTGCTTCCATTTCTCGCTCAGACAGCCCACCACAGACTTGTATAAATCGATCAGCTAATGTGGATTTGCCATGATCAATATGTGCAATGATTGAAAAATTTCGGATATGTTTAAGGCTGCTCACAGGGTAATTATTCTCTTTTAAAAATCATATGGCGATACAAACATCAGCAGAAAAGACCAACAAGCATCAATCAAAACGGGGCATTTTAAATGATTTACCCCCTCAATGCGACGACTGTTTAGACTTAGTCCGATTTATATCCATTTATAAAAGGAATCAACAACTCCCTTCCATTAAATTGTCCACCGAGAACCGAGATAAAAGTATAAACACCTACTAACTTCCGGTTTAAGAAAACAAACTCTTTAGGGGGGATTTTAAAGTAGCGGTTAATCGCTGATTTTGCTGCACGCTTGGCTATTCTGGTGGGTAAATCACTATCTCTCCAACAATACTCTCCGCGTTCATTAAATGCTTTAGGGTATTCAGAAGACTGCAATATAGCCAGAGGTTCAAGTACTGCGATACATATTTGCGCAAATTCCGATAAAATTTTAGCCGGCCACTCCTTATGCATGATTTTCAACGCCAGCCCACCTTCAATGACACCGTCAAGGTCATCAATAAATGCTGAACAAATCATATCACAGACGGGCTCAATAAAGCTGGCCGGGTATTTCTGCACTGCGCCAAAGTCCAACAATACAATTTTATCTTCTTCTCCCAGGTGATCGATACGAACTCGATAATTACCAAAATTAGGATCAGTTTGTATTTCATGCCAAACAAAAAGCTCTTTAAGGAAAATTAAAAGCGATAACTTCGAAAGTCGATTTCGTCGCGATTGTGAAAGGCAAGCCACTTTAAGGCTAGAAACATTTTCACCGACTTCGTAGCTGGTTGCTAGCACACTGGCAGCTGAGTATGCGCTGTAAACTTTTGGTACGATAAACCGAGAGTCCTCAGCTAGCAGGGTGTAAAAATGCTCTGTGGTACGCGCCTCAAGCAGATAATCGACCTCTCGATGCATCATAACCCGAACTTCTTCTAACCAATCATCAAATGCCTGCCCAAAAGACACTAACTGCGTCAACTTCAAAATTTGAGCAACCGCATTTAAGTCGACATCAATTGTCTGAGCCACGCCAGGATACTGAACTTTTAAACAAATCATTTCACCTGTCGCGATAATTCTCGCGCGGTGCACCTGACCGAGTGAAGCAGAACCGATTGGCTCATGCTCAATCTCTAGTTGTGACATTACCTCAGCACCAAGCTGATCATAGAGCACGCCGCGAATAATAGACCAGTCTAGGGCAGTCGTATTCTCTTCAAGTGTATGCAGGGCTTCAGTCACCTCTGGCGGAAGAAAATGCTCGCCATACAAAGCCATCACCTGCCCTATTTTTACAACACTCCCTTTTAACTTACCAAGCTCTTTGACTATAAATTGAGCTTGTTTTGATATTGCTGACTTCCTTTTTTCGACACGCTTTGACTTGCTAGAAAAAATGCTAACGGCAACTTGACCGGCCATTTTAGTTCCAGCCATCAAACCGATACGAGTCAAGGCTAAGCGCCTTTCAAAGCTTCCAGTTTTAATTTTGTCTACTGATTCCGTAACCTTTTTTTTATCCATGGGAATATAGCCTAAGGTAGCTTCTCGCCCCTAGATTGCTTATCAGCATGATAGGAAGAACGTACCATAGGCCCACTTGCAACATGTTTAAAGCCCAACTCTTTCGCCAGCACGGCCAGCTCATCAAACTCTTCAGGCCTTACAAATCGCTCAAGTGCTAGATGATCCTTACTTGGCTGCAGGTATTGCCCGAGCGTTAGCATATCTACATCATGCTCTCGAAGGTCACGCATAACCTGAATTACTTCCTCAATTGTTTCACCAATCCCAAGCATTAATCCGGATTTAGTTAAAACATCAGGAACAGCAGCTTTATAATTTTTTAATAAGGTTAATGACCATTGATAATCCGAGCCTGGCCTTACTTTTTTATAGAGGGAAGGAACGGTCTCAAGATTATGATTGAACACATCAGGAGGCGTTTGTTGCAAGATTTCTACAGCAACATCCATTCGTCCTCTAAAGTCGGGAACAAGCACTTCAATTTCGATGGCGTCTGCATGCGCCCTTGTTTCACGAATACATTCAGCAAAGTGCCCCGCACCGCCATCTCTAAGGTCATCCCTATCAACGGAAGTAATCACGACATATTTCAGCTTCATATCGGCTATCGCAATTGCCATTTCCTTAGGCTCATCTTGATTAAGCGCATTAGGACGACCATGTGCAACATCACAAAAAGGACAACGACGCGTACAAATATCCCCCATAATCATGAAGGTTGCCGTACCATTTGCAAAACATTCACCTAAGTTTGGGCATGACGCCTCCTCACAAACACTGTGTAATTTGTGCTTGCGAAGTTTATTTTTAATTTCGTCAATTCTAGGACTTGCAGGGATACGCACCCTTATCCAATCTGGCTTTCGAGGCATTTTTTCAGTAGGTATTACTTTGATTGGAATACGTGCCACTTTTTCTGCGCCACGAAGCTTTACACCAGCAACGGCTGATTTGATACGTTTAGGTTGCTCAGAAGGGCTCTTATCTTCACTCATATTGTTTCAGCATACTCCATAACTATTTCATTATAACCAAACGCTTGTTGGATCTCATTCACCAAAACACCTGCTACTCTTTCTATGCCGACATTTGAGTCAAAATCACTTAATTGAATCATTGATAAACCTTTATGCCCACATGGGTTAATTCGAGCAAAGGGTTCCATATCCATATCAACATTAAGGCTTAAGCCATGAAATGATTTTCCTTTTCGAATCCTCAAACCTAATGAAGCAATTTTTGCTTCATTAATATAAACACCAGGCGCACCCTGCTTCACTTCTGCATTGAGTTGATAAAGCGACAAAGATGAAATTAGAGCACGCTCTATCGTACTAACCAGGTCTCTCGCACCTATACCTAAACGTTTGATATCAATCATAAGGTAAATGACCAGTTGCCCAGGACCATGATACGTTACCTGACCACCACGATCGACTTGTACGACAGGGATATCTCCTGGGGCCAATACATGCTCTGCCTTGCCCGCCTGCCCTTGAGTAAATACAGACTCATGCTGTAATACCCATAACACATCTTCAGATTGCGCATCACGATGATCTGTAAAATCCTGCATGGCATGCCAGACCTGTTCATAGGGCTGGAGGCCTTGTAACAGCTTCACGTTGAGTTGACGATTACTTGCTGGTTTCATCACGCCTAGCTAAATTCCCTGATAATAGTCTATGTGAAATACGGTACTAAAAAAAAACACTAAATTACCATTTTTACATGACCCGTTGCTTTTAAGGCCTCGTGTATGGCGCTTAATTGAGCCTCACCAGTCGCCATAATATGGAACCGAACAGATACAAACGTGCCATTCCGGCTAGGGTTCAAGGTCATGCGTGCCTCTGAAATATCAGGAGCAAACTCCTTTACAGTTTCAAACACAAGCGCTTTAAGATCAATATGATTATCACCAATAGCTTTTATTGGATAATCACAAGGAAACTCAATTTTCACATCCTCAGGTACCGTCATTATTGCCTCTTAAGCAAATAAACCAATAAAAAACAACTTAATGAAATCCCATAAACGCTTAAACAGCCCACCTTCAGGTACAGGCTCAAGCGCCACTAATGACTCATCTACAATCACTTTTTCATTCAATGAGACAACTAAGCGCCCGTATTCTTGACCAACCTCAATAGGTGCTTTAATAACAGGATCAATTTTCAACTCTGCTTTAAGCTCACTTTTATGCCCTCTGGGTATTGTTACTACAACATCTTTCGCAAGGCCTAATTGGAAAGAATCAATCGCGCCCCCCCAAACCTGAGAGTCTGCCAAAGACTTACCAGCGGTATATAGTGTATGAGTCTGGAAGTAACGAAAACCATAGTTAAGCAATTTCTGAGTCTCTTTTGCTCTGGCATTTTCACTACTGGTACCCATAACGACACTTATCAAACGCATGCCATTTCTTTCTGCTGAAGACACCAAACAATATCCCGCTTCTTCTGTATGACCGGTCTTCAGACCATCAACAGACTTATCTCGCCATAACAACCTGTTTCTATTGGGCTGTCTAATATTGTTATAGGTAAAGTATTTCTCAGAATAAAGTGGATACTGCTCAGGAAAGTCGTTAATAATCGCTAATGCTAGCTTTGCCAGATCAGAGGCCGATGAGTAATGCCCTTCTGCCGGTAGCCCTGTTGCGTTCATAAAACTAGAATTTGTCATACCAAGCAGGCTAGCCTGCTGGTTCATAACATCCGCAAATGCCTCTTCACTTCCAGCTACAAACTCAGCTAAAGCAATACTCGCATCATTACCAGACTGGATAATGACACCTTTAAGAAGTTCCTCTAAAACAACTTTAGTGCCTTCCTTGATAAACATTTTTGAACCACCTGTTTGCCAGGCTTTTATACTGACCGGTACTTCGTCATATAGATTGACATTACCTTGAGCCACTTCATTTTCTACAATATAAGCAGTCATCATTTTAGTTAATGACGCAGGTGGCAATTGAACATAGCTTTCATGTTCAACAATCGTTTCACCACTATTCGCATCCATTAAAATATAAGAGCTTGCTGAAACTTGAGGTGGAGCAGGAATTAAAGCGGGTTTTGCAGAGACGATACCAACAGAAATAAGCAACGCAATGCACGTTAAAAAAAACAGTGGCAACACCTTATTAAGGGTTTTTAGCATTATTCGAAAGCCTGACTAATGAGATAAAAGAAGATTAGAACAACTAAATAATTACAGCAAAATAGTGCGATTTAAATAGGTACTCTATAAAGAAGGGCAAGTCTAACTGATTTCAGGGCTCTAATCACCCACCAAAAACTGAATCTTAACGAATTATTAGATTGTCTTATTACAGCGAATTACCCTTAACAGCGCGACTAATCACAATGGGCTCTCCAATGCGGGCCTGCTTCAATAATACTGAAGCTTGAGTAGCGGCAGCCTCAGAATTGAACGGGCCAATCCTAACGCGAAAAACAGCAGGGGAAGCATTAGGCGCTTTCGCTACAAAAATATTTTCACTCAAAACACCTTCAACAGCTTGCTTAAGTCGTATTGCAGCTGACTCTTTAGATAAAGCAGCTATTTGTATAAAGTAAGCTAACTTATCTTGACCGAGCTCTACAGCACCTGTTTCACTCACCTTTTCAAGCGTTACTGCTTCAAGCCTCACCTGCGCAGTACCTTGCTTTTCATAGCCTAGTTTCTTCGCGGCAGCATAAGATAAATCAACAATTCTACCCTCATGAAAGGGGCCACGATCATTAACTCGCACAATAATACTCTTATTATTTTCAAGATTTGTCACACGTAAATATGCAGGTAACGGTAATGTTTTATGGGCAGCCGTTAGAGCATACATATTATAAACCTCACCATTTGAAGTAAGCTCACCATGAAACTTTAAGCCATACCAAGATGCAACACCTTCCTCTTGATAACCTTTAGCTTGCTTTAATAATGTGTAACGCTTACTCCGCACAAAATACGGAGACTTATTCCCCTTATGACTCAAGGGCTCCCATTTTGGCGTGGGATTGGGCACACTATCGGCATCAAACTCTCCGCGAGGACCAATATCTTGCTTTAAGGCATACCTTGATGCACTACAGGAAAGCAAGCTAAAAAGAACACCTACAGCCACTAGCAGATAACAAAACTGTAAACACTTTAATCTAACAAATGCTTTAATTTTCAAAATATCAATTCGATTCACTTAGTTTACTTAAGCTCTTCAGAAAGCTGAAACACCGCCATAGCATAGAGGTGGCTATGGTTATAGCGCGTAATTACATAAAAATTATGTAACGTTAACCACAACTCTTCACCAAGCTTGCCGTTTAATTTTTGTAGTTTTGCTGCTTGGGCATCAGATAAACCTTCAGGAAGTAATACATTCGCTGCCCTCAAATCCCTAACGGTATAATTAGGCTTGAGTTTTTTGTTTATCAGAGAAGAGTGATCCACTTTATCTGATGGGTTCAATTGAAAAGCCACCTTTTCATTTGAATGCCATTTATGTTTTACAAAATAATTTGCCACGCTTCCAATTGCATCAATAGGATTATTTAAAATATCGACCACGCCATCATTATCAAAATCGACCGCATAACTCCGATAGCTACTTGGAATAAATTGACCATAACCCATAGCACCAGCATAGGAACCTGTTAATTCAAGCGGCTTAAAACCTTGCTCTTTAGACAGTAGAAGAACGTGCTCTAGCTCTGATTTAAAAAATTTACCTCTTGGTGGATAATCAAAGGCCAAGGTGGCTAAGGCATCAATTACCCTATAACTACCTTTATTCTCACCATAGCGCGTTTCTACACCTATTATTGCAGCAATAATCTCTACAGGAACACCGTAAGTTTTTTCAGCTCTAAGCAGGTCATTTTTAAATTTTTCCAGAAATAGCTTACCCTTGCTAATTCTATCTTTAGTAATAAATATTTTCCGGTAGCCACTCCACTCCAACCTCTTTTCAGCTGGTCTTGCAATCGCCTTTAATATGCTGTCTTTTTTTTCTGCCTCTGAAAAAACAGCCTCTAAGTCGGCTTGCTTAAATTGATGTTTTTTAACCATTTCTGCAATAAATACTTTTGTTTTATCATTTTGACTATAGTCAGCCAAAGCGGGCACGGGTAACAAGAAATTTGCTGAAAACAGCATAGCAAGTAAGCTAGACCTAGCTTTACTAGACATCAATTTGGAACGCATTATATATTTACCCTTCCCTAATAATAATTATTATTTAAATAATGAGTCATTCACTCATCAACCAGCCTTAAATCACTTACCTTGATAACATTTTCTTGTGCGTATGGATAGACATCAATACACCAAAAGCAGCCATTAGTGTCACCGCCGAAGTACCACCATAGCTTACCAAAGGAAGAGGTACACCTACTACAGGAAGAATACCAGTTACCATACCAATATTGACAAAAACATAAATAAAGAACGTCATAACCAAACTACCTGCCAAAATACGACCATAAGAGTCTTGAGCATTTAAAGCTATGATTAGCCCACGAAAGACAATTAGCAGATAAAGAAATAACAACGCCAACACCCCCATAAAGCCAAATTCCTCAGCGCAAACAGCAATAATAAAGTCAGTATGACTTTCGGGCAAAAAATCCAACTGAGACTGAGTACCTTCTAGCCAACCTTTACCCCACATACCGCCTGAGCCAATCGCTGTTTTAGATTGAATAATATTCCAACCGGACCCTAAAGGATCACTTTCAGGATTTAAAAAGGTTAGCACTCGTTGTTTTTGATAGTCCCTCATCACAAACATCCACATCACGGGCGCTAAAGATGCAACCAGAACACCAAAGCCAGCAACTAAGCGCCAACGCACACCTGAAAACATCAAAACAAAAATTCCAGCAGCTGCAATTAATATTGATGTCCCTAGGTCTGGCTGTTTTAAAATTAATAATACCGGAACGAAAATGATCACCAACGCCCCTAAAACAGCTTTGAAACTAGGCGGTAAATAACGGCTAGATAAAAACCATGCAACCATCATTGGTACAACTAACTTCATAAACTCCGAAGGCTGAAATCGTGGCAATCCTGGAATGTGCAGCCACCTTTGCGCACCTTTAGCACCCGTACCAAACAACAGTACGCACACCAGTGCAAGCACGCCTAATAAAAACAACCAAGGCGACCATCGCCGATATACAATTGGGTCTAACTGCGCAAATATAAACATCACAACAAATGCCAACCCAAAGCGGACTAACTGTTTCTCAACATTAACCATACTTTGACCACTAGCACTATATAAAATAACAAGACCAGCAGCACAGAGTATCAACAATAAAGCCAATAAAATGGGATCTAAATGTAAACGATAAGCAAGACCTGTACCGCCGTGAAGATGGCTCTCAGCACCCGGCATTTGCCTGATAAAATCTTGTTGGTTCATTCTACACCCCCACCTGGATATAACTCTCCATAATCTAACAACCAAGCGTCAAATAAAGCCCGAGCAATCGGTGCAGCAGTCGTACTGCCACCACCTCCATTTTCTACAATGACAGCGACAGCAATTTTTGGGTCATTCATTGGGGCAAAACCAACAAATAAAGCATGATCCCGGTGTCGCTCATCTAAAGCTTCGGCATCATATTTCTCACCTTGCTTAATTCCCACTACTTGTGCAGTCCCAGTCTTCCCAGCCATCTTATATTTTGAGCGGCTACCACTTCGTCTAGCAGTTCCTTTTTTAGAGTGCATTACGTTAGACATCGCCTGCACCACAAACTCCATATCCTCGGGATTTTCTACCTCAAGCCCTTTACTCTCTACTTCCCGGTACCTCATAGCCACCTTAGCTTCAAGCTTTGGCTTGCCTTGATCATCTGCCACTGATTTCAGTAATACCGGTGAAACCCACTGCCCTCGATTTGCAATGACTGCCGTTGCAGTTGCTAGCTGTAATGGGGTTGCTAACATAAAACCTTGCCCGATCCCCAAATTAAGAGAGTCGCCTGGATACCATGCCCGTCCTTTCAAAGCTCGCTTCCATTCTCTTGTAGGTAATATGCCAGCCCTTGCTTCTGAGATATCTACCGCTAGATTATGACCAAAACCGAAATAGCCTAAATATTTTGACATCTGGTCGACCCCTAGCTTGAATGCCAGGTCATAGAAATAAATATCACAAGATTGAGTAATAGCAGAATCGAGGTTAATTCTTCCATGGCCACGCCGCTTCCAATCTCTATAAATACGCTCATCATTTTTCAATTGATATTTGCCATCATCCCAAATAGAGAATTCACGATTCGCGACTTTACTATCAAGACCACCAAAACCAATTATCGGCTTGATCGTAGAACCTGGTGGATACTGACCTTTTATCGCCCTATTAAACAAAGGCAGGTCCAACGAGTCTCGTAGTGCTGCATATGATTGATAATCAATTCCGGTAACAAAGGCATTTGGATCAAAGCTTGGCGCACTCACTAAAGCCAAAATACCACCTGAGCGAGGATCTATCGCGACGACAGCCCCACGTCTAGTTCCCAGCAGTTCAGATGCCTTTTTTTGTAAACGCGTATCCAAGTGCAGAATTAAATTTATGCCTGGAACAGGTGGCGTTCTATCCAGCACCCTCAACACTCTGTTACTAGCATTGGTCTCAACTTTTTGAAAACCAACCTGACCATGGAGCTCAGCCTCATAAAAACGCTCGACCCCTAACTTGCCAATATAGTTAGTAGCCGAGTAGTTAACTTCATCAACTTTACCCAACTCTTTTTCATTTATTCTGCCAACATAACCAATTGAGTGAGCGGTATCCATACCAAAAGGGTAGTGCCGAGCAAGCTCTGCTTTAATATTAACGCCCTGCAGTTGATGCCGCCTAACCTCAATACGCGCAATCTCCTGCTCGGTTAACTTACTTTTCAAAACAACCGACTGAAATGGACGTCGAGTGCGCTTAAGTCGTTTATTAAAGCGCTTAATTTGCCCTGGACTAAGGCTGATAATATCCTGAATTGCACCGATGGTTTTTTCAATCGATTTGGTATTTTCAGGAGTGATCGTTACGCTAAATACAGGCTGATTATCAGCCAACAGAATGCCATTCCTATCATAAATTAAGCCGCGATTAGGCGCGATAGATTCAAGTTGCATTCGGTTTTTATCAGACAAGGTTTGGAAGTGTTGATTATTAACTATTTGAAGGTCGTATAGTCGGTAAACCAAAGCCGAGGTCAATAGCATTACAAATACAAATGCTATGAAGGTCCTAAAAACGTAGATTCGCTTTTCGCGATGGGAGTCTTTTAATCTCCTGTCAGACTTCAATTACAAACTCCAACATTAATTCATGACCGATGATAGGGGTGATTTTGTGTAACGGACCAAGCTCGATAGATCTGTTCTGCCAGCACTATTCTAACAACTGGGTGAGGTAGGGTCAGGGCTGAAAGTGACCACTGTTGATTTGCTCTTACTCTACATGACTCACTGAGGCCCTCTGGCCCTCCAACTAATAACACAACAGTTTGACCTGACATCTGCCAGCTTTCCATATTGCTAGCCAGCTTTTCAGTTGTCCAATTTTTACCTTTTACTTCCAGCGCTATAACATAATCTTGTTTCTCAACATGAGCCAAGATTGCGTCACTTTCTTTTTTAATTGCACGAAGAATATCGGCATTCTTGCCTCGGTTTCCCGGGGCAATCTCAATCAATTCCAAGCTCATTTCACGCGGCATACGCTTTGAGTATTCCTGATAACCATCAGATACCCATCTAGGCATTTTATTACCAACAGCCAGTATTTTTATTTTCATGATTTTGGAAATGACTCGATTTATTTCTTTAAAATCAATGCTCTACCATAGAGGCGCTTTCATCCGGGCCATCTTGCCAAAAACTTTCAAGATCATAAAAAGTTCGAGCAGCAGGCATCATCACATGCACAACCACCTCACCAAGATCGACTAATACCCAATCGCTACCCGCAGCACCTTCAACCCCTAGTGGCTTACCACCGCGACCTTTAACATCTGTTAAGAGATTCTCTGCGAGGGATTTAACATGTCTACTAGACGTTCCAGAAGCAATCACCATATAATCTGTAATACTTGTTTTGTCTTTCACATCAATCACACAAATATTATCCGCTTTTAAATCTGCAAGGGCATCTAAAACCACTGCTTTGAGTTCTTCAGTTTGCATAAACTTATTTCATTCCTCTTTATTTAATTTCTCTTCATTTAGTTTCTATACAGCGCATTATCACAAATATACTGCCTAACTGCATCCTTCACGAGATAACGAATACTATTACCTTCATAAACAGCTTCTCTTATTTCGGTACTTGAAACATCTAACGCTGTTAAATTTAATTGAATCCAAAGTCCATTTAAACTGTTTTTCATTTCATCTAACGTGCCGGCCCGAGAAAAACCTAACTGCGATAACACGCTACTCTCAAAAGAATTATCAAGCGCAACGCCAGGGCGATTGATAAATATCAAATTAGTCAATTTTGAAAAGCTTTCAGCTTCTTTCCAGCTTTTCAGACCACGCAATGAATCACTGCCCATTACAATCACAAGAGATTCATCTTTAACTTGTTCTCTAAGCTCTCTCAGAGAGTCAATGGTATAACTCGGAGCATTGCGTTTAATTTCCCGATCATCTAGCAACAAACCTGCATCGTCACAAATTGCTAAATTCAACATATTCAATCTATCGATAGAAGATGCTGCCTGATTTTTATGCACAGCGTCAAAACAGGGCATTAAATGTACAACATCAACACCGAGTTGATCCCGTAGCTCGGTCGCCATTCTTAAATGTCCGACATGTACTGGATCGAAGGTTCCGCCAAAAATTACTCGCATAAAACTTTAAAAAATACCTTTAGATCATGTACGAATATGGCCATCACCAAAAACTACAAATTTTTCAGAGGTTAAACCGAGAAGTCCAACCGGACCTCTAGCATGTATTTTGTCGGTAGATATACCAATTTCTGCACCCAGTCCATACTCAAAACCATCAGCAAATCGTGTAGAAGCATTAATCATCACAGAACTAGAGTCTACCCTAGTTAGAAACTCACGTCCCTTTGTATAGCTTTCAGTAATAATAGTATCAGTGTGGTGAGATCCATAATGATTGATGTGCTGAATTGCAGCATCCATACCATTGACAACTTTAATAGATAAAATCGGCGCTAAATATTCCTCAGACCAATCCTCTTCCGTCGCTTCTTTCGCACCTACCAAGATTTCTAGTGTTTTTTCACACCCTCGTAACTCAACACCCTTTGCAGTAAATCGTTCTGCCAAACCGGGAATCACTGCATCCGCTATTGACGTATCTACTAGTAGAGTTTCAAGGGTGTTGCAGGTACCATAACGTTGTGTTTTTGAGTTTAAAACAATGTCATACGCTTTTTGAATATCTGCGTCTGAATCTATAAAAGCGTGACAAATCCCATCAAGATGCTTAATCACTGCCACTTTGGCATCTCGACTAACCCGTTCAATTAACCCCTTACCACCTCGTGGAACAATGACATCCACAAATTCAGGCATGGTAATCAATTCACCCACAGCCTCACGGTCAGTTGTTGAAATTACTTGCACAGCCGTCTCAGGTAAACCTGCTGCCGATAAGCCCGTCGCAATACAGCTTGCAATAGCATTATTAGAATGAATTGCTTCCGAGCCCCCGCGTAAGATTGTCGCATTTCCAGATTTTATACAGAGACTAGCTGCCTCAACTGTTACATTAGGGCGTGACTCATAAATAATCCCAATCACACCTAAGGGCACACGCATCTTTCCCACTTGAATACCTGAAGGCATAAACTTCAGGTCATTAATAACGCCAATGGGGTCATCTAAGGTCGCCACCTGTCTCAAGCCCTCAATCATGCCATCTATTCTTTCAGGTGTAAGCGCTAAACGATCGACCATCGCAGGCTGCAATTTGTTTGCACGCGCTTGATCAAGGTCTTTCTGATTTTCTCGTATCAACATATCTCGCTGTGTGTTCAAAGCGTCTATTGTTGATAATAGCGCTTTATTCTTCCGCTCAGTACTAACAGCAGCCATCACACTAGCCGCTTTTCTAGCTGCCTTACCCACTTCGACCATATAGGCTTTAACGTCCATCTTTCACTCTTAGGCTTTAAAAAAGAGCCAGTATAACCTGATCTTCAAAATGGACCTAGCTATGATCGCATATCCAAGGTTAAATGATGCAAAATATAGCTATGACTAACGCGAATGGCATCAGGTACAATTTCTCAATTAAACAAGTAACAGCAAGAATTTACTTACACTTAAAAAGGTTAAAAAACAAACAGTTTTTTAACTAATAATGAGCTTTATCACAAACTTTGATACCCCCCCATCAACATCAACAATAATGCCAACCAGACTATTGACCTATGGATGACAGTTAAATAGCATCCTAAGCTACAAGAATACCTATAAGAAAATAAAGGGGCCGCGACCAACAATAGAGCCCTCATAAAATCATATATCTAGCAAAGTATGCCAAGCTGGCATAATTAGTTGTGAGTTGGAGATGAGTAATGACCGCCGAAACAAGTGAAGACACTGTAATTAGAAAAATAGATTATATAGAAAATGACACCGAGATAATTGATGAAAGCTGGGCTCTTATGCTGCTTATTGACAGCGAAATCGACTCAATCAGTGACCCAACTCAACCCAAGAAAACACCTAAGACCAACCACAACACTGAAAAGAAAGCAGTCTTATTAACAAAAACAGAGACAACTACATCCTCCATTAAAGTGGAAGATGAGATAATTACAGTTAGCCCGCAAAAATCTAAACTGAAGAGTCACTTGTCTGCAATAGAAACACAAACTCTGAACTTTGAAAAAAGTAAACCAAAAAACAGCATTAAAAAGAGAGCCTTACCTTCATTTAGAGCCATTCTTGGACTGTGAGGCTTTTATTAAGCACTAGGAAAAACACCTTAATTTAATGAAAAGCCGATCTTACAGACTAACGATTAAATTATTAACGTATTTTTTGCCACAAGATCCAAACCCAAAAAACCTCTTAGATTGACCTTAATTTTTTAATCCAGTTCTGCTATAGTGTCGCACTTTTTTCATCATGACACTTTTCATCAAACTAGATGTTAATTTCATTTAGATTCATTTATACCTGAAGCACGAGCTAAATATATGTCGAAATACAATTTGACTCATTTAAAGCAACTGGAAGCTGAAAGCATCCATATTATCAGAGAAGTTGCTGCCGAGTTTGATCGCCCTGTTATGCTTTATTCTGTCGGAAAAGATTCAGCTGTTATGTTGCACCTGGCACGCAAGGCCTTTGCCCCCGGCAAACTCCCCTTTCCTTTAATGCATGTAGATACAACATGGAAATTCAAGGAAATGATAGCGTTCAGGGACAAAATGGTCGAGAAGCACGGCTTTGACTTGATCGTCCACATCAATCAAGAAGGTGTTGATCAGGGTATTGGGCCATTTTCTCACGGCAGCGCTAAGCATACCGACGTGATGAAAACACAAGGCTTGAAGCAGGCTTTAGATAAATACAATTTTGACGCTGCTTTTGGGGGCGCTCGTCGTGATGAAGAAAAATCCCGTGCCAAAGAACGCGTGTATTCTTTCAGGGACGAAAATCATCACTGGGACCCAAAAAATCAACGCCCCGAGCTATGGAATGTTTACAACGGAAAAGTCAATAAAGGTGAAAGTATACGTGTTTTCCCGATATCTAACTGGACTGAACTAGATATCTGGCAATATATCCACTTAGAGAACATCGAAATTGTTCCTTTATACTTCTCCAAAAAACGCCCCGTTGTTAAACGCGACGGTATGATGATTATGGTCGACGATGAACGCATGCCCATAGGCGATGACGAAAAAGTAGAAATGAAATCAGTTCGCTTTAGAACGCTTGGCTGCTACCCATTAACGGGCGCTGTTGAGTCTGATGCTGACACATTACCTGATATCATCCAGGAAATGCTCCTTACCACCTCATCAGAGCGCGAAGGCAGAGCAATCGATCACGACCAAGCAGGGTCGATGGAACAAAAGAAACGTGAAGGTTATTTTTAATAAACAACCTCTAATCATGATTTTTTAGACAAATTGAACTTTGACAAGCGCCGTTATGCTCGCGTTTGATCAGCCTGGAAGCAAAGAGAATAGACAATGGCACATCAGTCAGACCTTATCAGCGAAGATATTAATGAATATCTTAAACAACACGAGCAAAAAGAACTTTTACGCCTGCTAACTTGCGGCAGTGTAGATGACGGCAAAAGCACCCTTATAGGCCGCTTACTTTTTGACGCCCAAATGATTTATGAAGATCAACTTGAGGCCATAAAAAAAGACAGCGTTAAATCCGGCACTACGGGCGATGACATTGACTTAGCGTTATTGGTAGACGGACTCCAGGCTGAGAGAGAGCAAGGTATTACAATAGATGTCGCTTACCGTTATTTTTCAACCGCCAAGCGTAAATTTATTATTGCAGATACACCCGGACACGAACAATATACCCGCAACATGGCAACAGGTGCATCAACAGCCGACCTAGCTATCATTCTGATCGATGCCCGACACGGTGTGCTGACTCAAACCAAACGACATTCATTCATTGCATCATTATTAGGCATTAAACATGTCGTTGTCGCCATTAACAAAATGGACTTAGTTGACTACAGCGAAGAACGCTTTAATGAAATTAAAGCCGACTATCTAGCATTTTCATCGCAACTTAGCCTTGGCAACATTCAGTTTGCCCCGCTATCAGCTTTGAAAGGTGTTAATACTATAGAACCATCCGATAAGATTCCTTGGTACACGGGGAAACCTTTAATGGGCATTCTTGAGTCAGTCGCAATTTCAAAAGATAAAGATCTGGAGAATTTCCGCCTACCCGTTCAATACGTCAATCGCCCTCACCTTAATTTCAGAGGATTTTGTGGCACAGTCGCTTCAGGCATAATCAAACCCGGCGATAAAATTTCAGCCCTTCCTTCTGGAAAATCAAGCACCGTTAAATCGATTGTCACATTTGAGGGCGAAGTTGAAGAAGGTTTTGTGGGACAAGCGATCACCCTAACACTTAACGATGAGATCGACATCAGTCGTGGCGACATGATTGTAAAGGCTGACAACCTCCCAGAGATCAGCTCAGCATTCAAGGCCCATATTGTCTGGATGACCGATGAAGTAATTCAACCCGGCAAACTGATAGACATTAAATTGGGCTCTAAACTTGTCTCTGGCTCAATCCAATCCATAGATGAACTAATCGATGTAAACACATTAGAAAAATCTACAACCAACCAGCTAGAACTGAATAGCATCGCTTTATGCACAGTTCATCTGAATCAAACCATCGCATTTGACCCTTATAAAGACAATCGCTCAACCGGGTCATTTATCATCATTGATCGTTTAAGCAACGTCACTGTTGGCGCCGGAATGATTCAATCAACTGCGCAAGATCAAACAGCAAACTGGGAGCCGGTTAGCGAAGCGGAGCGGACAGCAAGACTAAACCATCAGTCGCCAGCAATAATTGTATGTCATGGTGAAGCTGCAGAAGTTCTTGCACAAGCGGTGGAGCGTAAGTTATTCAATTTAGGCCGCACCAGCATGTTAATAACCAACCACATGACTGATAACGACGATGAAAAACTATTAATCGCACAATCATTAAAAGAGGCAGGATTAATTGCGATTACTTCTCTTAAAGCACCAACAGAGCTGGCAGATTCAACAATTTCAGCGGATAACGACACTGACATTATTGAACAAGTAAAAAGCCTGAAATAACGAAACACGCTATCTGCCCGAAAATAATCCGAGCCGATAGCGTGAATACGACTACCTCATGGTCAAGCATTATCGATAATAAAAATGACCACCTAAAACCTCACACAATAGGTTTCTACACTAACTTATGGCCATTTCCTCATTAATTTTTCATCGCATAACCCGCTGGCAAGAAGAACAACCTTCAGAGTTAAAGATAAGTGAAGTCGCCCTTCAATCTGGCGCCGATTATGAATCACTTTTCAGCCAATTAAAGAAAAATTTTCAATTCAAAGCAGGTAAATTTCACGGTCATTTTGATGAAGACTATAGCGCTGCACCTTTTCAAAATTGGTTCAAAGAGCACCTAGATAAAAAAATTAGTTTTGAAAAATTAAGCCAGCTATATATTAACCAGTTCAAAGAATTAGTGGATAAAACCAGTGAGGCCTTCGAAGCGAATATACTGTGCGTACTGGAAGATCGAGCTGACGGCCCCAGGTTTTATATTTTTGCCCTTGAAACCACATCAGGTCTATTACTAGATAACACATTAACGCTTGATACCGTTGACTACCTTAATACCTCTAAGCTCGATTTAGCTCTGCGCATAGATATCGACGATTGGTTGACGACAAAAGAAACAACAAGCACACCTATTGATACAGACTCACCTTACTTATGCTTAGTCAGATCCCGAAGCAAAGCTAAAATTGGTGAAGCGTTCTCTCAAGCTTGTGGATTTAAAAGCACCATTGACTCTGCAAAAGAAACAGCTACTTTAATGGAGGTTTTAGCTGGCTACACCAAACAAACCGAACCTAAAGAAGCCGCCCAAATCAATCAAAAAGCCTATGAATTTTGCGTTGAACAACAACAAATCGGCGAAGCTGTCCCTTTAAAGGAACTTTCAGGCTTCATTGATGAAAATAAACCCAGCGGCTTTGCAGATTACGCTGAACAAGCAGCGCAACTTGATAGCAACAAATCACTTCGACCTGACACTCGAAAACTAAAACACTTAGTTAGAATTTCAGGAAAAGGCAATGGTTTAAGCCTCTCATTTTCATCAGACTTAATTCAACAAACCATTTTATTTGATGAAAAATCAGACACACTAACCATTACATCAATTCCAAAAAGTTTAAAAAAACAAATCATGGAACATATAAAAGACTCAAGCATTAAAAATGCTGAAACAAGCGAAGAGTAAAATTAAATAACAACACAAGCCGTTTTTGATGACTGGTTCGCCTGTTTAAATACATTTTTCACTATAATGATAGCTAATTTTACAGCACCTTCGTATCAAACAACACGAAACACTTTGCGCGAATTAAGTAATGAGTAGAAGCAATGAGTAGAGCACTGCATACAGTTTTCATTACCACACTACTTTCACTTGGTGGCTGCGCGGGCGTCACCATTACTGAAAATGGCCTAGCTGATTTTCAATATCGACCTCACTACGAAGAATCTAAACATTTCTTTTTATGGGGCTTGTTTGGCGATCACCACATAGACGTCACCAAGATTTGCACTAAAGAACAGCCGGTCATTCAGATGCAATCTAAATACAGCGCCTTAGATGTTGTATACGGCACCCTAAGCCTTGGTCTCTACATCCCAAGAACAGCTAAAATATGGTGTAAAAGAGAAGCAGAAGCATGACAAAAAAATTTGTAAGATTAGTTATTATTCTAGTGATTGCACAGCTAAGTGCATGCGCCTCTATTCATTTTGAAAATGGTAGCGTCATTCCAGACCCAGAACCATTCTCAATAACATTCGGCCTATTCGAGGACGACAAAATACGTGCCCTTGATGCGAGTACATCCATTCGCTTCAGGAAGTGGTACCACCATGGCCTTTATCAATTAGCGGAGATTAGCAACCCTTTAGAGATAACGGAAGTTTGTACTGGCCTAGCTTGGAACCAGATAACAACTGAAGTAACACCTTTTGACGTAATTGCAGGGCTGTTAGATAACGCTCTGTTTTATACCGCGTCATCTATGGGAATAGATCTTTGGTCACCTTGGAGCATTCAATACTCTTGCCGTCACCACCGTTCGTTATAAATTGCGCCTGAAGAAAATCCTATCTATTGCGACTGTCTAACCCACTTATCATACAGACACTGAATAATGAACCCGCAATTGCCGAAAGAAAATAAATGCTAAGATAACCGAACTGAACGCCAAACCAACTCCCATCCCGATCCAAACACCCATAGCACCATAATCCGCCAATAATAAATACGAACACGGAATCCCTATACACCAATAACTTACGATTGCTGCAATCGTAGGAGACAACCCTAACTTAAACCCTCTCAAGCTCCCCATAAGAACTACCTGAACACCATCCACCATTTGAAATATAGCAGCAACAAATAAAATACTTACAGCAACATTGAGAACTGAAGCATACTTACCAGCGCCAACCACATCGATAGAAAGAAAGATCTGCACTAAAAACTCAGGCACTAACAAAAACAAACCACCCGCAATGCAAGCACTAATGAGCACCAAACAAACACCTGATCGAAGTGCGTACATTATGTTATCTATCCGCCCTGCTCCAAAGAGCTCACCAACTTTAACTGAAACGGCTTGAGAAATACCTAAAGGAATCATAAAACTTAGCGTTGTCAATTGAAGCGCAACCTGGTGTGCAGCTAGCGCATCAACCCCAATCAAACCAATTAAAAGGGCCGCTGCAGAAAACATCCCAACTTCCATTGCGTGCGCAATGGCGATAGGAATACCCAGCTTAAGCGTTGCTAAAAATTGCCTTAAAGAAAAGTTTTGCCAACGAGACCAAAAAGGGTAAGTCTTAAAATAAGTTTGACGATAGATCAGAATAACCAAACCCAATAACATCAACCAAGAAATGATACAGGTACCTAAGGCGATACCCTCTACTCCAAGCGCTGGCAAGCCAAACATTCCCGTCATCAGCACATAACTAACAGGATAATTTAGACTAGTCGCAATAAGGCTAATAGGTAAAATTGCTGCCGGACGCCCTAAACCCAACACTAAACTTCGCAATAAAATAAACCCAAATGCAGGCAATAAAGCCCAAACAGCAACCGACAGGTATTGATAAGCAAATTCTACCGTCACAGGATCTTGACCCAGGTACAATAGAATTGTTCTAGATTGCCAAATTGCTAATAAAGATACACTAAAAAGGATACCGACAAGCACGACGCCAGATAAAAGCGCTCGATGTATTTCGGCATCATTTGACTGCCCTTTTGCAAAAGCTATCAAATTAGCTGTCGCCACTAAAGCGCCAATACCCACAATATAAAAAAACTGATAGACAACCGCCCCCAAACCGCCCCCCGCCAACACTTCAACCCCCAACAACCCCATTAATAAAGTATCTATAAAGGACATAAGAGCAAAAGCAAGCTGAGCTATCACTATTGGAAAAGATAGTCTGGATATCGTCTTAATCATTAGCGATTTATTGGCATTTACGCACGTCCGCATACCATTTTGATGGCTTATCTATCTCACCATCTTCAGGACGTAACGAAGGATAAGAAAGATTATTTTGATGACAATATTTTGCTACTTGAGGATGCGCCCAGCGAAAAAAAATTTGTTGATATTCATCAGCACCTAATCGAACATATTCATAACAACCCGCCAAAAGTCTTTGCCGCTGTGCCTCGGCTAAAATTATTGCAGCTGCCACAGAGACATTATATGATTCAACCATCCCCATCATTGGAATGACGACATGTTTATCCGCCATCTGAGCAGCTAAATCAGACACACCTTCTTTTTCATTCCCCAGCAAGATTGCACACGGCAAGGTAAAATCAACGGTCCGATAATCTACTGCCTCATTTGATAAGTGTGCCGCATATACCTGAAAGCCCTTCCCGTGCAGACCATTTATAGCAGAAGACATCGACTCATGCCTAACGATATCAACCCACCGATCACTGCCCATTGCAGTACCACTATACGAACGATGTTTATCGAAAGGCCAGACCATATTTAGTTGATGGATACCTACAGCATCGCTCGTCCTTACGAGTGCAGCGATATTTCTAGGCTTATGAATTTGCTCAGTAAGGAGTGTCAGATCTGGTTGCCGCAAATCCAATGTCCGCCGCAATTTCAAATACCGCTCTGGCGTCATTAACTATAACTCACTCAAACTCGTGTAAAAATTAATAACATATTAATAATCACCATCAACAACAAACACAACCAAGTAAATAACGTGCCAAAAAAACGCCCTGAACTAGCGCCCTCTTGGCGATACATACCCCATGCATAACTGAAGCGACTTAGGAGCAACACAGAACCACAAGAATGCAAAAGCCAAGGCGTTAAGTTATTTAGTTCCAAAATCATTAACAATATGATCCCTAGTGGAATATTTTCAACTGAATTTGCATGCGTTCTAATAGCTCGCTTCATCGCTTTAGATGCACCCGTATCACCAATAGGTATACCTTCTGTCCGCCTATAACCGGTAACTCGGTAAGCCAAAAAGATGATCAGAACGACTAAAAAACCTGAATAGATTGGACTAACAAATAACATAGATCACTTATCGACCTTTCCACCTACAGGAAAATTTGAAACCGATCCTTTTGATCCAGTTACTTTTGATACACCTTGCTGCTCAACCTCGTCAATACGGACCACCGCATTCATAGGAATATAGGTCCGCTTAACGCCAGAGAATTCATTTTTTAATCGCTCTTCGCTAGGGTCAATTAATAATTGAGACTTTTCACCAAATAACAATTGCTCCACTTCGATGAAGCCATATAATTCTGAAGGAAAAACATGAGATGCGTAAATTTCAAACACATCCTCATTGTTATAGAAAATAATTTTGTAAATTTTCTTAGCTATCATAAAGTCTTCATCTACATCGGTAATTTAAAACGAGGCGATAATACCACAAAGCATTGAAACAAAAAAAACTGTCGTACAAAATTGCAGATGAAACAAATAATGGTAGAAAGTTATTATGCCGATTACCCTTTTCGCTCAGTTTTATCTATAAAAATAAAGGCATCCTTAACCGCTTTTATTGCTTTATCGCTAAGCTCTTGCCTTTCTGTTGGCGAGGTATAATAAGCCATATCTACCTCATGACGAATATAGCGAGGTGGTAAATGATTAATCGCTATGCACAAGACGTCTGTTAAAACATCCTCACTAATATTTTTACCCTCGACCTCTTTTGCTAATGCTTCAATCACAAGTGTTTCATAGTAATTTTGAATATTATCAAGAAGTGACATGCGAAGTTAGCCTCATTAACGAAATTGAATTTTTACCTACGTATAAAAGTAGATAAGTTTTGGCAATTTTTCAACATTTACACATGATAGATATTGTTTAGTTTCATTTCGTTACCCAATTACTAATAATTAATCGCTATTGCTCTGGCGACCCAAATAGCAATAACCTACAATCAAGTTAATTTAACTCATTCATATGCGACTAAAACTATTATGATAAAATTGTGTTTATTAATATTCCAAGTGATTATATTTCTTTCAATCAGCACCCACAGTACAGCGCTTTCAAACAAAGAAGCCAGTAACGACACCAAATTAAACACACTAACCAACCTATCTCCAAATCGAACCCAGCAAGAAGCAAGCCTCTATGTCGCTCGCTCCCTGTCTTTAAGCCACTATAGAAAACAAAATATAGATAAAGAACTATCTGAGAAAGTCTATAACAATTATTTAAACACCCTTGACAGATCCAGACTTTATTTTCTTAGCGACGACATTGAAGAGTTTGAAATTTATCGATTCAGACTGGACAGCGCCTTAAAAACAGGCCAACTTGACCCAGCCTTTAAAATTTATAACCGAGTACAAACCAGAATAGTTGAACGCTTAAAGCAACAATTATCGCTAATTAAAAATGGCCTTAAAGCCTTAAACTTCTCTAAAGATGAATTCATTCTAAAGGATCGTAGCGAAACAAAATGGGCTACAAGCAAGCAAGAACTCGATGATATTTGGAGAAGACGAACTAAAAGCGCCATACTTTCTTTAAAACTCGACGGTAAATCTCTTGAAGAAATAAGTGAAGTATTATCAAAGCGCTATGAAAATCAACTCAAGCGTACACTTCAAATTCGAAGTGAAGACGCATTTTCGGCCTATATGAATGCATTCACAACAGTTTACGATCCCCATACTAGCTACTTTTCTCCTCGATCATCCGAAAACTTCAACATAAACATGAGCTTATCACTTGAAGGTATTGGCGCAGTACTACAATCAGACAACGAATATACAAAAGTCGTCAGATTGGTACCTGGCGGCCCCGCACAACAACAAGGCCAATTAGGTGCAGCCGATAGAATTGTAGGTGTTGCACAAGGGGATGAGGGTGAAATTATTGATGTTATTGGATGGCGCTTAGATGAAGTTGTTGACCTCATTCGCGGCCCAAAACGCTCCGTTGTTAGACTTGAAGTTATTCCGACGGAAAGCCAGCTTGAGACTCAAACTGAAGAAATTAAAATCATCAGAGACAAAGTAAAACTTGAAGAACAAGCTGCCAGCAGCTCTTTAATCGACATTAATAGAAGTGATAAAGATTATAAAGTTGGCGTCATTGAAATCCCTACCTTCTATGCTGACTTCAAAGCAATGCAAGAAGGCGATCCAAATTATAAGAGCACCACACGAGACGTCATCAAGCTCCTAGAAGAACTCCAAGACAAACAGTCTCTTGACGGCTTAGTTATCGACCTTCGAGGCAACGGAGGAGGCTCTTTAGATGAAGCGAATCAGTTAACAGGTCTGTTTATACATAAAGGGCCTACGGTACAAATTCGTAGCGCTAATGATCGTGTAGATGTGATGGAAGACCCTGACCCAAGTCTTGTATATGACGGCGCACTCATTGTTCTAGTAGATCGCTTAAGCGCATCAGCGTCGGAGATTTTTGCTGGCGCAATCCAGGATTACGGGCGCGGAATCATCATGGGAACACCCACCTTTGGAAAAGGCACTGTCCAATCTGTCAGACCCCTCAACCACGGCCAACTCAAAATCACTCAGGCAAAATTTTATCGCATCTCAGGTGCTAGCACGCAGCACAAGGGCGTTGTCCCAGACATTTTACTTCCAGAGACAATTGATAGGGGTAAAGTAGGCGAAGACTCTTTAGAGCATGCCCTTCAATGGGACTCTATCAAATCTGCTGATTTTAACTTTTTAAACTATGTTGCAAGCTTCACTCAAAAACTTAACCAACAGCACAACGCTCGAATCAAGCAACACCCTAAATATGCTATCTTGTTAGAGGAAATAGCCTTACTCGAAAAACAAAGAGCAAAAGACAAAGTCACCATTAATGAAAAACAACGCAAAATTGAAAACCAATTATTCGACGATCAACAACTAGCAATCGTTAATAAAAAGCGAGTATTAGATAAACTTATCCCCTTTAAAAACATGGAACAATGGGATAAAGATATTGATGATCAGGCAGCAAATGATGACAAAGAAGAAAAACCAGACTTCATCGTCGAAGAAAGTGCTGAAATACTAATTGACTTATTAGACTTACAACTCTTGTTGACAGCAGCCTCATCTTGATTTTAGATCGCCTTAATTACATGGTTTGAGAAACTTTTATGTCCAATAAAGATCAAAAAGACAATAAAAGAAAAAAACCTGACAAGGAAGATAACACGGCTTCAGATGAAGCCCAACCTGGTCTATTTAGTAAATTTACAGAAGCAACATCAAGCGCTTTTAAATTTGCTAAAAAAACCAGTGGCACTTCCTATAAGCTCGGCAAAGCCATCATTCAGTCACAAGACCAGTTAAAACTGATGGTAGCTGCCGGGCAATCATTAAAAGATTTAAGAGAGGTTGCAGGGCTGACCGTTTCTGATCTCAACGATGCACTGAACCTTAAAGACAACTCGATACTTGACGCTGTGGAGAATGGAACCGCAACATTATCGTTCGAACTTATTTTGCGGTTGTCCGCACTACTAGCCCGAAATGATCCCGTACCCTTTATATTAAAATATAGTCGAGCATATTCTCCCGAAACTTGGAAAATACTCAATGACTGGGGTGCAGGCAAACTGCCTCTTCATTTTGAACGAGAAAGACAGTTCATCAATATTTATCGATCAAAAGATGAAGCAAGAGAACTTTCTGATGAAGGTTACACAAAGGTTTTAGAGTTCACAAAACAAGCATTTAACCTTTCATTACACTTCATTACTGAGCAAGAAAATGCAGTGAACGATTTAAAAAATTCAGCACACAAACCAGCAAACCAAGATACAACTGTCAATCCAACCAATGAAACAAAAACATCTACAAATAATACACATACTGACATTGAAAATGGCGGTAACAATGAGAGTTCACCTCACACCCCCACCCCTCAAAAATAACAGTGCCTGATTCGAACCAAACTAAACCTGTGACCAATCATAAACTAACTGAAGGCAATATACGCCAGCACCTCATAAGAATGACTATACCGATGATTGGTGGTATTTTAGCCATCATGTCGATGAATATTGTTGATACCTATTACATTAGTAAACTGGGCACCATCCCATTGACTGCGATGAGCTTCACGCTACCGGTATTATCCACTTTATTAAGTATTGCATTTGGTATTGGAATTGGTACCTCGTCCGTTATTTCCCGAGCAATAGGCGCAAACCAGCACACACTAGTCCAATCCTATTGCACCCAATCTATATTTATAGCGCTATTCATCGCGATTGCCTTCGCAATGACAGGCTATTTATATATAGACACAATCTTTGCCGCATTAGGCGCGCCAAGTAATATAAACCACTTAATTCATGAGTACATGGACATTTGGTTTTTAGGTAGTTTCGTTGTCGTCATACCTATGGTTGGGAACTCTGCCATCAGAGCATCAGGCAACGCAAAACTCCCCGCCTTAGTCATGCTCAGCGTAGCCATCGTAAATATGATATTAGACCCCATTTTGATTTTTGGTTTATTAGGCTTTCCTGAGATGGGGCTTGCAGGTGCAGCTCTAGCCACTGTCATCGCGTACTCAATTGCACTTATACTTGGCTTATATTTCCTGACCTTTAAGTTCAATTTTATTAGCATAAAAGCCTGCCATAAAAATGTCATTTCCAGCTGGAAAGCTATCTTAAAAATTGCAATTCCATCAATAGGCACCAATCTAATACCTCCAATTTCAATAGCCATCACTACCTGGTTTGTCGCTAACAATAGTCCCGAAGCTGTTGCAGGCTTTGGCGTAGCCTCAAGAATTGAAGCCATATTCTTAGTTGTTATTATGGGCCTTGCATCCATCACAGGCCCTTTCGTTGGTCAGAACTGGGGAGCAAAAAAATATCAACGAGTATTTACTGCACTAAATATGAACTTTAAATTTATATTTCTCTGGGGGGCCATCTCTACAATATTACTCTGGTTATTCGGGCGCCCTATTTCTGAATTATTTTCTGACGATCCTGTCGTTATTTCCTCCGCCATCCAGTATTTGTCTATTGTCCCCTGCAGCTATCTATTTTTAGGGATCATTATGCTATGTTCTGCCATGGCAAATGGTATGGGTCAGCCTACACCCTCTTTAATAATGTCATTTCTTAGACTAATAGCAATTTACATCCCATTAGCTTATTTATTGATGAACATGTTCGGCCTATCCGGCATTTATTCATCATCAGCCTTGGCGAATATAATCGTCGGCCTGGGTGCTTTTATTTGGTACAAAAGAATTAAAAACGATAAAACAAAAGAGATCATTCATGACACGCTCTAAGAAAACAACTCAACTAGTTTATTCTACAGAACATGGGAAAACCTGCCCTAAGTGCGAAAACCCAATTGATAGCTGCACTTGTGGTGAAGACACCACCCCAGAAGGAGATGGCACTGTTCGAGTTTTACTGGAGACAAAGGGCAGAAACGGTAAAGGGGTCACCGTTCTTACAGGCATTAAACTCAAGCCCAACGACTTAAAAGCGCTTTCCAAAGAGCTTAAAAAAAAATGTGGCGTGGGCGGAGCAATTAAGGATACAAATGTCGAAATCCAAGGGGACCATCGGGACTTCCTAATCGAGCTCATGAAAAAGAAAGGCTATAATGTCAAACGCTCCGGTGGTTAAGCCACCTCAACAATGCGCCACCAGTTCTAAAGCAGCTCTTTTTTAAAACTATTTACATCAATATAAACTCTCAAAATTAAGACAACTAACACCTCAAACAACACGAATGATCAGTGAATATTAAAGTCTAAAAGTTTTATCTAACAAATACAGTAAAAGGACTATACTGTTATTCGTTCGGGCAGCTTATTTTCATCAAAAGGAGCTATGGTAATGGAGCTAATAATTGGCAATCAAAATTACTCATCCTGGTCGCTTAGGCCTTGGTTGTTGCTTTCCCACTTTGACATTCCCTTTATAGAAAATAAGATTTTTCTTTTCGAAGAAACAACACACCAATACCTCGCCGAGCTATCCCCTACCTGTAAAGTACCAGCCCTAATAGACAATATAAATGGTAAAGATATTACTATTTGGGACTCTTTATCTATTTGTGAATATATTTCAGAAATACACCTTTCTGGCAAAGGACTCCCACAAGATACAATTGATCGCGCCATCTGCAGGTCTTATTGCGCAGAAATACACTCAGGCTTTACGGATATTCGAAACAAACTACCAATGAATTGCCGTGCAACGCGTAAGGTTGATTTGTGCAAACAGACACTTAAAGAAATACATCGTATTGACGGTATGTGGCAAGACGCACTCAATAGACATGAAGGGAAATGGCTATTTGGTGAATTTACTATTGCTGACTGTATGTTTGCGCCAATTGCATCACGTTTCGCCACCTACCAAATAGAAATTTCAGACTGCAGCCAAGACTATATAAATAATATCCTTACGCTTCCCTCAATGCTACGTTGGTATGAAGCGGCTTTAAAAGAGAAACAAGTAATCGGCGAAGACGAAGCTGGAACTGATGTTGATTAAACCCTATCCCTCTATTTATTTAGGCATCAACATCCTGATCAGGCAGAACAGAAAAATCATTATAATTATTTCTGACTAGTGCTCAGAACGAAACATCGCTAAAATGCTCACAATTCCACAAACCAACTCCCAGATAAGAGGCTAACTTGGCTAAAATCGGACAAAAAAACCTTCTCGAAGTTATTAAAATCGCACCTCATGGTGCATATTTACAAGGAGGCTGGTTGGGCGAAATACTACTCCCAAATCGTTTTGTTCCCGAGGACTGTGAAGTAGGTGACCCTATCAATGTTTTTGTGCACCTTGACTCCGAAGATAGATTCATTGCAACAACACAAGAACCGAAAGCTCAAGTGGGCGAAGTTGCTTTTTTGAAAGTCGCCGAGGTAAATAAAGTTGGCGCATTTCTGGACTGGGGTTTACCTAAAGACTTATTGGTTCCATTTAATCAACAACAAACAGCGATGGAAGAAGGTAAATCCTACTTGGTTTACGTTTATTCTGACGAAGAAACACATAGAATAGCAGCCTCTTCAAAGTTAAATAAATTTATAGAACGTCACCCTGAAAGTTACGTTAAAGGCCAAAAAGTACAACTTATGATAAATGCCATGACCGATATCGGCTACAGTGCCGTTATTGACAATAAAGATTGGGGCGTTTTATTTTATAGTGATGTAGTTAAAGCACTAACGATTGGCCAGCGAGTTAATGGTTTCATAAAAAATGTTAGAGATGATGGTAAAATTGACTTATCCCTGCAGTCTCCTAACCATGAAAACAAGGTAGACGATTTATCTTCACAGATAATGAGCATGCTAGAAAAACAAGATGGATTTTTAGCACTCTCCGACAAAAGCCCACCCAAACAAATCTACGACATATTTGGGGTGAGCAAAAAATCTTTCAAAATAACCCTCGGTGCTATGTATAAAAAGCGCTTGATCCTGTTAGATAAAGAAGGTATTCGCCTCGTCGACTCAGGTAATAGTGAAAAACCTCAGAATGCTGATGAGACTTCATAGCATGCACGATCAATCACACGACCCCTTACACGGCATAACACTTGAGAGTATTCTCAAAAAATTAGAACATCACTATGGATGGGAGGAAATGGGGTCGAAAATACCCATTAACTGCTTTCAAAAAGATCCCAGCATAAAATCTAGCTTAAAATTTTTACGTAAAACCCCTTGGGCTAGAGCAAAAGTTGAAACGCTCTATATCGAATTAACTAAAAGCCCTTGGTTCAAAGAATAAACAGGAACTAACCCTGTCCAAACGAAATAAAGATCACTTTTTTTCATTGATCTATATTTTGTTACGTTTTTTTTCATACAGCCGGAGAAATTCCTGTATACTACAGCGCAATTTTCGCCCTGACTTATCGAGTAATGAAATGACAGATTTAAATAAATATAGAAATATTGGTATATTCGCACACGTTGATGCGGGTAAGACCACGACAACCGAACGAATTTTGAAACTTACCGGTAAGATCCATAAGACCGGCGAAGTACATGATGGTGAATCCACTACCGACTTCATGGAACAAGAAGCTGAGCGTGGTATAACCATTCAGTCCGCTGCGATCACGACCTTCTGGGATGATCACCGCATGAACATCATCGATACACCCGGACACGTAGACTTCACAGTAGAAGTATACCGCTCCCTTAAAGTATTAGATGGCGGCATTGGTGTATTTTGTGGCTCTGGCGGTGTTGAACCTCAATCAGAAACTAACTGGCGATATGCAGATGAATCAGGCGTTGCCCGAATCATCTTTGTAAACAAGCTAGACCGACTGGGTGCAGACTTCTTAAAAGTAGTTGACCAGGTAGAAAACGTACTGGGTGCCAAGCCTTTAATCATGACCTTGCCAATCGGCACTGAAGATGATTTTACTGGCGTAGTCGACATTCTTTCTAAGAAAGCATACGTATGGGACGATTCAGGCCTGCCTGAAAATTTTGAAATATTAGACGTGCCTGCCGACATGGTTGATGACGTTGATATGTATCATGACCAATTAATCGAGACTGCTGTAGAAGTAGATGACGATATCATGATGGCCTTTATGGAAGGTGAAACCCCAACGATAGAGCAGATCAAGTTTTGCATTCGTAAAGGAACTAACGAGTTAACGTTCTTCCCTACTTACTGCGGTTCTGCATTTAAAAACAAAGGCATTCAGCTAATTCTAGATGCTGTTGTAGATTACCTACCGTCTCCAACGGAAGTAATCCCTCAGCCATTGACCGATGAGACCGGTGAACCCACTGGTGAAGTTGCCACGGTTTCGGTTGACGAGCCTTTTCGTGCACTTGCTTTTAAAATCATGGATGACCGCTTTGGCGCACTAACCTTCATCCGAGTATACTCAGGTACACTCAAAAAGGGCGACACCATACTTAATTCGTTTACGGGTAAAACTGAACGAATTGGCAGAATGTGTGAGATGGAAGCTGATGAGAGAAACGAGTTAGACTCTGCTCAAGCTGGCGATATCCTAGCAATTGTAGGCATGAAGAACGTTCAAACAGGTCATACATTATGTGACCCTAAGCATGAATGCACACTTGAAGCGATGGTATTCCCAGAGCCCGTTATCTCAATCTCCGTTAAGCCTAAAGATAAAGGCGGTTCTGAGAAAATGGGTATCGCGATTGGTAAAATGGTTGCGGAAGATCCAACATTCAAAGTGCATACAGATGAAGATTCAGGCGAGACTATCCTCCGCGGCATGGGCGAATTGCACCTAGACATTAAAGTAGACATATTGAACCGTACCTACGGCGTCGACTTAGAAGTAGGTGAACCTCAAGTTGCATACCGCGAAACGATCACTGCAGAAATTGAAGATTCTTACACACATAAGAAGCAATCTGGTGGTTCTGGCCAGTTCGGTAAGATTGATTACCGCATCAAGCCAGGTGAACAAAATACAGGTTTCACCTTTTCTTCTAGTGTTGTGGGCGGTAACGTTCCTAAGGAATTTTTCCCTGCAATCGAAAAAGGTTTCCGCTCTATGATGGATACGGGCGTACTTGCCGGATTCCCAGTATTAGACGTTGAAATTGAATTGTATGACGGTGGCTTCCACGCAGTTGATTCCTCTGCAGTTGCATTCGAACTCGCAGCCAGAGGCGCATTCCGCCAATCAATCGCAAAGGCACAACCTAAGCTTCTTGAGCCTATCATGAAAGTTGACGTATTCACGCCTGACGATCATGTTGGTGATGTTATCGGTGACCTTAACCGTCGCCGTGGCATGATCGAAGGACAGGATGCAGGCGGCTCAGGCGTTCGTGTAAAAGCAAACGTACCGCTTTCAGAAATGTTTGGTTACATTGGCTCACTACGCACCATGACATCCGGTCGTGGCCAGTTCTCAATGGAATTCGATCATTACGCTCAATGCCCTAACTCAGTAGCTGAAAAGGTTATGGAAGAAGAGCGAATTAAGAAAGCCGCTAAAGCTAAGAAATAGATATACCTTAGCGATAAAAGGTGGGCATTGCCCACCTTTTTTTATGCCATTTCTTTGAAACAGTACCAAACATCAATCAAACCAAACTCTGCAATAAAGATGAAAATAAAGACGAAAAAAACCAGCTACAACCGAGCCGGCTTTACAAATTCAGTTGATAATTAACGAATAGAAACATCTGCCGAGGTCAGTATCTTACTGATAGCACTTCCAGCAGCAACACCTAATGACTTAGTTAAACGCTCAAAAGGGTCTGGTTGAGGCGTGAAGTCTACAATGGTCTCAGCCCCAACAATTTCTCTGGCAACATACCCTGCACTGCCCAGACCATCAATCAAACCCATTTCTAGAGCTTGCTCTCCATTCCAGATCAAACCACTAAAGATATCCTCATCTATCACTAACCTAGATCCTCGCCCTTCTTTTACTTTAGTTATAAATTGATCATGGGTTTTATTTAATACAGACTCCCAAAAATCAACCTCTTCTGTTTTTTCTTTACTAAAGGGATCCAAGAATCCTTTATTTGCCCCAGCTGTATACAGCCTGCGCTCAATCCCTAGCTTTTCCATCGTATCCACAAACCCAAAACCTGAGGCCACAACACCTATTGATCCAACCAAACTAGCCTTATCCGCATAGATTTCATCAGCAGCTGCCGCAATATAGTAAGCACCTGAAGCGCCTATATCACTGATCACCGCATATAATAAAGTATCTGGATATAGGGTGCGTAAACGCTTAATTTCATCATAAACATAGCCGGACTGAACAGGACTTCCACCAGGACTATTTATTCTTAACACAACCGCTTTGGTGCCTTCTGCCTCAAAAGCTGCTCTAATCCCGGTCACAATGAAATCCGCACTTGCCTCCTCACCTGCGGCAATGACGCCTCGCAAGTTCACTAAGGCAGTATACTCATCTGCTTCACCCAACTTACCACCCGTCAAACTGTCACTCATTACAAATAGCAAAACAAATAAATATGAAAATGTAAGCACCTTAAAAAAAACACCCCAACGCCTTGCTCGGATTTCAGTTCTGCCAGTTTGTCAGAGTCGGTGATGCCTTCTTCGAGAAACATTCGTTCCAATTCAGACAAATCCTGCTGAGTAAGTTGCTCAGCGCGTTTCAGTTTTAGAAGCGCGATGTGATTTGCATGATCGTCCAAGAATCTCCGAACTTTCATTTTGAAGCGGCCCTTGTTGACGCCTGAAGGCCTGTGAAATTGACATCACCATTGGGCAACAACAATTGGGTGTTGAGGGTCAGTAAATCGAACTGCTTCGCTGGAAGACTGTCATCCTTGAAGGAAGACGGAAGTCCAGCAACGTCTTCGAGAAACGCCATCCGAGCATCCAGATCGAGTGCGTCCCAATTATCAGCGGACTGAAATCGCTCCACGGAATGCCGTTTTCGCCGAACAAGGAAATTTTCCAAATTCATCCCCGTAACTTCATCCTGCAGACGAAATTTTAGGGATGACGAAAGATCCTTTTTGCAGCCCCTTCCCGAAATTTCGAAAATGTAGTTTGAA
>ENA-OSET01000595-OSET01000595.1-sediment-metagenome-genome-assembly--contig:-NODE-595-length-40217-cov-6.614923_pt1 | contig 40217 bp, 40 predicted proteins | sample MGYA00237882_ERZ534229 | MGnify/ENA primary metagenome ERZ534229 (study PRJEB26408, sample SAMN06266212) | sediment metagenome | isolation source: Hudson Canyon methane seep mesocosm | place: USA:Hudson... | reverse complement strand
ATTGTTGCTGCCACGTTAAAAAGCTTGCTTCTGGCATGTTCATGACTATGTCTGCCCATACAGTGTGTTTGTATATACAGCATAGTTCAGTCCTGAGTTATCTGCACAGGCATGTAAATATTTAACTAAGGTATCTAAAATTCCTGAGCCATTTGTTCAGCGCGTTTGACCGCCGCTTGCATGGCGTTGGCAACTATTTGCTCTAAACCTTGTTGCTGAAACGATTCAATCGCCTTGGCTGTTGTGCCACCTTTAGAAGTAACTTGGGTGCGCAAGTCACTTAATTCAAGGTGGGGATTGTGACAAACCATTTCAGCCGCGCCTAACATGGCTTGTTGAACCATTAATCTAGCCGTTGTTTGGTCAAATCCCTGTCGCTGTGCTTCCTTTTGCATAGCTTCTAAAAACAAGAAAAAATAGGCGGGGCTGCTGCCCGCAGCGGCAATCACACCATCAATCATTGACTCTTGTTCAACCCAAGCAATTTCCCCCACTTGACTCATCAGGTCAGCGGCATATTGTTTATCAATGTTGTCGACACTGCTGTCTGCAAATAATCCGGTCATGCCTTTGCCCAAGGCACTGGGGGTATTTGGCATAGTGCGGACAGTCGGAAACGCTCCACCCAGCATTTCTTGAAGACGAGCTGAAGTGATACCTGCTGCAATCGATACAAAAAGTTTATCTTTTAAATTTTGTTTCTGGTCAAACGCCCCACAGACTTGCTCCATAAGTTGCGGTTTGACTGCAAGCACAATGACATCTGCTGCTTCCAGCGTTTGATCATTGTCTTGAGTAATATTAATGCCAAAATCAGCCTGTAGTGAGGATAGTTTGCCAATCGAAGGATTACTGGCTGTTATCAAATGTGCTGGGTAAGCATTTTTGACTAAACCACTAATAATGCTTCTGGTCATATTGCCTGCACCAATAAAGGCTATTTTTCTGTGTTGCATGATTGTCCTTTTTAATTACGCGAGCCAAAAATGGCTGTGCCTACTCTGACCATAGTGCTGCCGTTGTTGATGGCGTTTTGCATATCACCCGACATGCCCATGGATAAGGTATCGACTGTTGAATACTGTTTTTTAAGATCTTCAAATAATACTGACATTTGAGCGAAGCTAGCCGTTTGTTCTGCTTGAGATTGATTGGCTTTAGGGATAGTCATCAACCCGCGGAGCGTGAGGTTAGGCAGTGCGTTGATGGTTTTGGCAAAGTCCTTAAGTTCAGCTTTGTTTATTCCTGCTTTGTTTTCGTCGTCGTCAATATTGACTTGGATACACACATTTAGTGGTTTATGGGCACTCGTTTGATCATTTAATCGTTGGGCAATTTTGAGTCTGTCGATTGCTTGTACCCAATCAAAATGTTCCGCCACCAAACGGGTTTTATTTGATTGTAATGGTCCAATGAAATGCCATTCAATACCATCAAGTGTATGTAACGCTTGAATTTTTTCTACACCTTCTTGAACATAGTTTTCACCAAACAAACGTTGTCCCGATTCATACGCTTGCACAATATCAGATACGGGTTTGGTTTTACTCACCGCTAGCAATTTTACCGAATTTGATAGACGATGGGCATCTAAGGTAGATTGCTTGACGGTTATTTGTGCGCTTTTGAGTCGTTCTGCTATGGTTTCCATATTGCAACATGATACACGGAGAATATTGCTTGGATATTACCGAACTTTTGGCCTTTAGTGTTAAAAATAAAGCCTCTGATTTACACCTTTCTGCTGGTTTGCCTCCAATTATACGAGTTGACGGTGAAATGCGAAAACTGAATGTGCCTGCTTTAGAGCACAAAGAAGTGCATGCTTTGATTTTTGAGATCATGAATGACAAACAGCGTAAAGAATACGAAGAAAATCTCGAAACCGATTTTTCTTTTGAAGTGAAAGACCTGTCGCGCTTTAGGGTGAATGCCTTTGTACAAAATCGCGGAGCTGCGGCTGTATTAAGGACCATCCCTAGTGAAATATTGAGTCTAGATGACTTAGGTGCCCCGCAAATATTCAAAGATATCATTAATCAACCCACTGGCATTGTACTCGTGACCGGCGCCACTGGGTCAGGTAAAAGTACTACCTTGGCGGCTATGATTGATCATATTAACTCGACCAAACGAGAGCATATTCTAACCATTGAAGATCCCATAGAATTTGTCCATGAAAACAAGCTTTGTGTGCTCAATCAACGAGAAGTGCACAGGGATACTCACAGTTTTAACAATGCACTGCGCTCTGCGTTGCGTGAAGATCCGGATATCATTTTAGTCGGTGAATTACGTGATTTGGAAACTATCCGTTTAGCTATCTCAGCAGCGGAAACAGGGCATCTGGTGTTCGGAACACTACATACCAACTCAGCACCTAAAACCATTGATAGATTAATTGATGTGTTTCCTGCAGCTGAAAAGTCGATGATACGGTCTATGTTGTCAGAGTCGTTACGTGCGGTTATTTCTCAAACCTTATTGAAGAAAAACGGCGGCGGAAGGATTGCAGCGCATGAGATTATGTTGGGTATTCCGGCAATCCGAAATCTTATCCGTGAAGATAAAGTACCGCAAATGTATTCGGTTATTCAAACAGGCCAATCTCATGGCATGCAAACCATGGATCAATGTTTGCAAAAGTTAGTCGCACAAGGTCATATTTCGGCTCAAGATGCGGCGGCAAAATCTGTTGATAAGAAGCCGACCTCTAGTTTTTAGGAATTAATTATGGAACTCACGCCTTATTTAGAAGAGATGCAAGGTTTAGGTGCATCAGATTTATTTGTCACCGTTGGTTTTCCAGTTAGTGCAAAAGTTAACGGTCAAATGACACCCATTGGTGGCAGTAATTTGACCGAGGAAGATGCGCTAGCACTGGTGCATGACGCTATGAGTGACAAACAGAAAGATGAGTTTGAGCAAACTAAAGAGTGTAACTTTGCTATTGCCCGCGATGAAATAGGTCGTTTCCGTTGCAGCGCATTTTGGCAACGTGATATGGCCGGAATGGTGGTTAGGCGTATTGTCACGCAAATTCCGCAAGTGTCAGAGCTGGGTTTACCCGAAATTTTAAAAGATGTGATCATGTCCAAACGTGGATTGCTGCTATTTGTGGGCGCCACAGGTACCGGTAAATCAACTTCTTTAGCCGCGTTGATGGGACATAGAAATCAACATTCTAAAGGGCATATTTTAACCATTGAAGACCCTATCGAATTTGTACATGAACATGCAAATTGTGTGGTGACACAGCGAGAAGTGGGAATAGATACTAAGTCGTTCGACGATGCCTTAAAAAGTTCTTTGCGCCAAGCGCCAGATGTGATTTTAATCGGCGAAATTCGCTCGATGGAAACCATGGAATATGCCATGTCTTTTGCTGATACCGGACATTTATGTGTGGCTACCTTGCACGCCAATAACGCCAATCAAGCAATTGAACGGATTATGCATTTAGCTCCAACAGATCAACATGAAAAACTACGCTTTGATTTAAGTTTAAATATGCGCGCCATTGTCGCTCAGCAATTAGTGCCTACTCCTGATGGTAAAGGCAGAGTGGCCGCTATCGAAATATTGCTTAATTCACCATTGGTTACCGACCTTATTCAGCGCAACGAAATTGGTGGTTTGAAAGAGGCGATGAAAAAAGGCAAAGAAATGGGCATGCAGAGTTTTGATATGGCCTTATATGACTTGTATAAAGCAGGTAAAATCACCTTGGATCACGCCATCCATCATGCCGACTCACCAAATGATTTACGTTTGATGATTAAACTAGACTCGGATGAAGGTAATCAACTTGGTTCCTTGTCGAATGTCTCTATTGATATGGACTAAGCATCGCCTTGCATAAAATATTTAGTCATCACGATCGTTTTATGGTGTTTCAAATCAAACAGTTGCTTGATGAAAAAGGCATTCCCTGTTTTGTGAAAAATGAATTTGCTATAGGTGCCATGGGGGAGTTATCACCTATGGATGTGTTACCCGAAGTGTGGGTAAGTGACGAGGAATGGTTGCCCAAGGCACAGCAGTTTATCGATGACTTTCAACATCAAGCAACAGATTCTTCACCTTGGGTATGTAACAAGTGCCATGAACAAAATGGCGCTAATTTTGAGCTTTGTTGGCAATGTGGTGAAGACAATGTTGTTTCAATTTAAACCTTTATGCCGCTAAATAATATCGATTCAGAGCAAATAGAAAACTTTGTAGAAGCAATGTGGCTAGAAAAAGGACTGAGTGAAAATACCCTTAGTGCCTATCGTTCTGATTTAAACAAGTTTGCTATTTTTCTTGCTCAGCAAGGTGAACATGGTCAGTCCGTGCAATTAGTTGATTTTGAGCAAGATATACTCAACCAATATCTAGCCACTCGTTATGATGGAGGATTATCTGAACGCAGTACGTCTCGCTTTTTAAGTAGTCTGCGCAGCTTATGCCAATATATGCTTAGACAAAAAATTCGCAGTGACGATCCTGTTAGTCTGCTACAAAATCCCAAATTACCTCAATCACTGCCTAAAACGCTGACAGAATCACAAGTCGTTGATTTATTAGATGCGCCGAATACTGACGACCCCATCCAATTACGTGACAAAGCGATGTTAGAAGTATTGTATGCCACTGGCTTACGTGTGACCGAATTAGTTAGTTTACGTCTTGACCAATTGAGTCTTCAACAAGGTGTTGTCAGAGTCATTGGCAAAGGTAATAAGGAACGATTGGTGCCACTAGGTGAAGAGGCTGTTGAATGGGTCGCTGCTTTTTTAAAAAATGGACGAGGCGCGTTACTCAAATCCGAAAGTGATATTATTTTCCCTAGCAAACGCGGTGTGGCTATGACCCGGCAAACTTTTTGGCATCGTATTAAGCTTTACAGTCAAATTGCCAATATTCAAACTGACTTATCCCCACACACTTTGCGCCATGCTTTTGCCACACACTTGCTTAATCACGGTGCGGATTTACGTGTGGTACAAATGTTGTTAGGTCATAGTGATCTTTCTACCACGCAAATTTACACTCATGTGGCGACTGAGCGATTGCAGAAGTTAGTGGCTGAGCATCACCCAAGAGGATAGGTTTGAAAACTTGATTTTGGCTATTTCATACCCATTATATTGGTACAGAACCTTGTTGGCATCGAAGTATAAAATTAACGAAATAATATATGTGAGTTGTTTGGGGAATAGTGTGGTTAATGTCCATACGTACTGTTTATTTCTTGGGCATTAGCAACAGTCTCACTGGTTTACTCATTGTGTTCCGTTAAAATAGCGTGTATTGATGAAATTATTCGGCCTACTTAAGGTCATATTTGTATAGTAATTATTTGGACAATCTATGAAGAATCAAACAAAAGTTATCGCGTTAGTGGCAGGGCTATTGACCTTATTGTGTTTTAACCTGTCTGCCGCAGACGAAAAACTAACTTATGAACAGGTAAAAACCAAGTTACAAACTAGTTTGGGGATGCAAATTGCATCGATAGGTGATGCGCCAGTACCTGGTTTATTACAAATAATGACTGCGAAGGGGTTATTTTACGTTAGCGAAAATGCCAGTTATTTATTACAAGCACGTATTTACAATCTAGATGAAGGCATGCGTAATGAAACCGAAGAAGCGTTAGGTGGTATGCGTTTAGGTGGATTGCAGCAGTTTCAAAATGCGGTTATCGAATATAAAGCAGATAATGAAAAGTACGTAGTTAATATTTTTACTGATATTACTTGCGGGTATTGCCGTAAGTTACATAACGAGATGGATAAATACAACGATTTAGGTATCACTGTGCGTTATTTGGCTTTCCCACGTAATGGCTTAAACAGTAAGTCATATTCCGATATGGTGTCGGTGTGGTGTGCAGATGATAAACAGCAAGCCATGGATAATGCTAAAGCAGGAGACACTGTCCCTAGTAAAACTTGCTCGTCAAAAGTCGCTGAACAATATGCTTTTGGTCAATCAATTGGTGTAAATGGTACACCTAACATCATTATGCCTGATGGCTCTGTTATCCCAGGATACCAGCCTCCGGCGCAACTTGAGATGGCACTGAAAGCTATACTATAGTCATACAAACAGGCCTGTGCTAACGCAGGCTTTTTCATTTCTCAATTTAACTGATACTGACTTATGCCAGCTGTGCAAATTAGCCGTAGAACTCAAAAAGATTGCCAACACCTTCCTGCTTCTTTACATCCAAGATTAAAGCAAATTTACGCAGACCGAGATGTACATAACGCCGAGCAACTTAATCGCAGTGCAAAAGCATTGTTACATTATGATCAGCTGCAAGGTGTTGATAAAGCAGTAAATTTGTTGACCAAGGCGATTGCTGATGATCGTAAGATTATGATTATTGGTGACTTTGATGCTGATGGTGCTACAAGCACTGCATTGAGCATGATGTCGCTGACGTTGATGGGCTGCAAAAATCATGATTACTTGGTGCCTAACCGTTTCGATTTTGGTTACGGGTTAAGCCCTGAAATAGTGGAAGTCGCAGCGCAACAACAGGCCGATGTGATTGTAACTGTTGATAATGGTATTGCGTGTTTTGCCGGTGTTGAAAAAGCCAAATCTTTAGGCATGACAGTGATTATTACCGACCATCACTTAGCTGCAGAAACACTACCAAACGCCGATGCTATTGTTAATCCCAATCAACCGGGCTGTGAGTTTTTGTCAAAAAATTTGGCAGGTGTGGGTGTTGCCTTCTATTTGATGTTAGCCCTAAGAGCAGCATTAAAAAACAATGGTTGGTTTGAAAAAACAGGTCTTAAGATACCCAACCTAGCGGAGTTATTAGATGTCGTTGCATTAGGTACGGTAGCCGATGTGGTGCCACTGGATGAGAATAACCGGATATTGGTGCATCAAGGATTGCAACGTATTCGCAGTGACAAATGCAGGCCAGGTATTCAAGCCATCTTAGACGTTGCAGGTCGTGACAAAAGCCGTTTGGTCGCATCAGACTTAGGTTTTGTTGTAGGGCCACGTCTTAATGCTGCGGGGCGTTTAGATGATATGTCTTTGGGTATTGAGTGTTTGATAACCGATGACCCTGCAAGAGCAAGACAGATAGCGGTTCAACTAGATAGCCTTAATCGCGAGCGACGCGAAATTGAAGGTTCGATGCAGCAAGAAGCGGTTAAAGCGTTGGAAGGTCTGAATTTTGAAGGCAGTAAGTTACCTTACGGATTAATGTTATACCAAGCAGATTATCATCAGGGTGTGATTGGTATTTTAGCAGGGCGTATTAAAGATAAATATTATCGTCCAACCATTGCCTTTGCTCATCAGGAAGATGACACCTTAAAAGGTTCAGCTCGCTCAATACCAGGTTTACATATTCGTGATTTATTGGAAGAAATAAACAATCGTTATCCCGATATTATCGGCAAATTTGGTGGTCATGCGATGGCGGCAGGACTCAGTTTACCATTAAAGAACCTATCGGCTTTTGAACAAGTTTTTCATCAAATTGCTGAAGAAAACCTAAAAGATAAACCTTTAGCCGGCGAACTTATTTCCGACGGTGAGTTGTTGGCTCAAGATTTTACTTTGGCTTTTGCTCAATGTTTGAAAGATGCAGGACCTTGGGGGCAAGGTTTCCCCGAGCCACTTTTTGATGGTGAGTTTCAGCTTATTGAACAACGTTTGGTCGGCAGTAAACATCTTAAGATGATGGTTAAACACGAAAGTGGTGTATTAATCGACGCTATTGCTTTTAATATTGATTTGGCGTCTTGGCCAAACACTCAATGTAGCCACGTAAATCTTGCCTACAAGTTAGATATTAATGAATTTCGTGGAAGAACTAGCCTACAGTTGATGGTAGAAGGGTTGATTGCGGTATAAACATTTATGTCGTTTGTGATAAGTGCTAAACTTGTTTTTTTTAAGCTAATTAATTAGTGATCATGGTAAAAAAAACTGACGTAGAAAAATTACTGGATAAACACGATAACCTTACTCATTCAGAAGAGTTGGTTGTGGTGTCTCATGTTCAACGCAAAGACGATGATTGGTTTATGAATACTTTGATGGTTGAGGGTACAGAAGTACCTTTTAAATTCCGTCGCAGAAAAGTATATAAAAACCTAACTGATGCTAGAGTGAATCTAACTTATTACCCCATGACCGAAGAAATTGCCGGTATGGAGTTTGAAGCCATGAAGGTTGTGCGCATAAAAGTGAGTTAGTCTAGGCTCGTTTTATAAGGGTTTTACTGTTGGTTCCTGAGCAACTTACTGGATTTCTGTTACATCGACGCTCCTATCGAGAAACCAGTTACTTAACCGATTTATTTACCCTTGAATTAGGTAAAGTCAGTGCCGTTGCCAGGGGTGTTCGAGGTAATAAAGGCGACAAAAAAAGTTTACTGCAATCATTTCAACCTTTGCTGTTGTCGGTGACTGGTAAACATGAATTGCGTAACCTCAATCAATTGGAATCAGCCGGTTCCATGTTACAACTTGTTGGCCATCAATTATTTTCAGCCATGTATTTGAATGAGTTGCTGAATCGATTATTACCTAAAGAAGTTCCGCACCCAGAGTTATTCCAATCCTATCAGCAAAGCCTGAATTGGTTGGCAAATAACGGTGATATCGAGCCCTGCTTACGTCAATTTGAATTATTGTTGTTGGAAGATATGGGCTACGGTATTGATTTAACTCAAGAATATGAAAATGGCCAGCCTGTCGAAGCGAATGTTGATTATTGTTTGATACTTGAAAATGGTATTAAACGTATTGATCATTTGGCTCAGGGAACGAATAGATTTAGCGGAGATGCATTGTTACAAGTGAGTAATAATATTTGGACGCCAAGCAGTCTACAATGTGCAAAAAGAATTACTAGAATGGCACTCTCACCACTATTAGGGCGTAAGCCACTTAAGAGTCGAGAGTTGTTTCAACAAACTTGGACAACTACCAAACCAACCGGGGAAGTGTGAAATGAAAGAAATTTTACTCGGTGTGAATATTGATCATATTGCTACTTTGCGTAATGCCAGAGGTACAGCTTATCCAGATCCTGTTCACGCTGCAGAAGTGGCCGAAAGAGCTGGCGCGGATGGTATAACGGTGCACTTACGTGAAGACAGGCGACATATTACTGACCGTGATGTGCGTATTCTCAAACAAACGATTCAAACTCGTATGAACCTTGAGATGGCAGTGACCGAAGAAATGTTGATGATTGCTGAGCAAACCAAACCTGAGTTTTGTTGTTTGGTGCCTGAGAAACGAGAAGAGTTAACCACTGAAGGTGGCTTGGATGTGGCAGGTAATCAATCGCGAATGAACGCTGCCTGTGGTCGCTTAGCGGCTGCGGGGATATTAGTGTCGTTATTTATTGATGCTGACAAAAAGCAAATTGATGCCGCTGTGGAAGCGAATGCGCCCTATATTGAAATTCATACTGGGCAGTACGCAGAAGCCAGCAACGAAGCTGAGCAACAAAAAGAGCTAGATATCTTGATTGAGGGTATTCAATACGCTCACTCAAAAGGCTTAAAGGTGAATGCAGGCCATGGTTTGCACTATCACAATATAAAACCCATCGCAGCGATACCTGAATTGTATGAACTCAATATTGGTCATGCAATTATTGCCCGAGCTGCATTTGATGGTTTACATCAGGCAGTGACAGATATGCGCCGATTAATGCAAGAAGCAAGAGCGTAAGCCTAGTGGCGATTATTGGGTTAGGCACTGATGTTGTGGAAATTTCCAGAATTACTAGTCAATTAGATAAGTCACAACGTTTAGCAGAGCGGGTATTGACCCCAACTGAATTGTTGACCTTTAGTGAACACCAATTTCCTGAGCGGTTTTTAGCGAAACGTTTTGCCGCTAAGGAAGCTGCAGTAAAGGCGCTAGGTACTGGAATTGGCAATGGAGTCAGTTTCCAAAATGTGGAAGTAGTGAATTTAACCTCAGGTCAACCGACACTTGTTTTTACGGGTAAATTTGCAGAACTGTGCGAAAAACAAAATATTAGTCGCAGTTTCATCTCAATTTCGGATGAGCAACATTATGCAATGGCTACGGTTATTTTAGAGTCGAGTTAAACTTGCACTGCCATGAAATGACAGCAAGTAAGCACTAAGTTGGTGCCATTGAGCGCTAGTTTGATACAGTAGCAATCAATTTTCCCGTTTTAAGCCTCTTTTATGGGGGCATTTATGCAGTAAATGTTGGCGCGTAATGTGAAAGACCTAAAGTCTGTTTATGTTATCCCACTCAATTATTGCTTTACCTGTTTAGGTTTGTCTAGGTGAAGTAGGACACAGTTATATGGTTTCAATTCGTACAGTACATGAAGATCAACGCCCACCTTTCGAAGAATGGTTGGCAGGCTTAAACCTGTCTGATGCCAGCAAACAAAAACTCAGAGATGTATCCGACAAGCCAGAAATACTGCTAGTTGGGCAGGAAATGGTGGAGATTCTTCACGAATTGCACATGGATGATGAAACCTTACAAGCGGCGCTTATTTATCCTTATTGTGAAGAGCACAAATTAGAAGAAGAACAAATTACTGAGCAGTTTGGCGAAGGTATTCAAAAGCTAATTGTGGGCGTCAGACGTATGGATGCAATCAAATCATTGCATACACGTGCTAACAGTAAAAAGAAAAATGATGAAATCCAAATTGATAACGTGCGCCGGATGTTGTTGGCCATGGTGGAAGATGTTCGGGCTGTGGTGCTTAAGCTTGCCGAGCGTATCTGTGCGTTACAAAAAGTCAAACATGCGGACGAAGAAACCCGTGTATTAGTGGCTCGTGAATGCGCTAATATTTATGCTCCGCTCGCCAATCGTCTAGGTATAGGTCAGTTAAAGTGGGAGTTGGAAGATCATTCTTTTCGTTATTTGCATCCTGTTACCTACAAACAGATTGCCAAGTTATTGGACGAACGCCGGGCTGATCGTCAGCAATATATCGAAGACTTTGTTGATGAATTACAAGGTGTTCTAGATTCTCAGAATATCAAAGCTAAGGTGTATGGAAGGCCTAAACATATTTACAGCATCTGGAAGAAGATGCAGAAAAAACACCTTAGTTTCGAACAACTTTATGACATCAGGGCGGTGCGTATCATTGCTGATCGGCTGCAAGATTGTTATGCCGCACTGGGCGTAGTGCATGCCAATTGGAAACATATTCCTGATGAATTTGATGATTATATTGCCACGCCAAAACCCAATGGATATCAATCTATTCACACAGTGACCTTGGGTAAACAAGGTAAAACAATCGAAATTCAAATTCGAACTGCCCAAATGCATGAAGATGCCGAGTTGGGTGTGGCCGCTCATTGGCGTTATAAAGAAGGTGCTACGTCTAGCAGATCGGGCTACGAAGAAAGGATTAACTGGTTACGTAAAATTCTATTGTGGCAGGAAGAAGTCTCTGACAGTGGTGATTTGGTTGAAGAGTTACGTAGCCAAGTATTTGATGATCGCGTCTATGTGTTCACCCCAAGAGGGGATGTAGTTGATTTACCTCTAGGCTCAACACCTTTAGATTTTGCATACTATATTCATAGTAATGTTGGTCACAGATGTATCGGTGCAAAAATCGCCAGACGGATTGTACCTTTTACCTATCAATTACAAACCGGTGATCAAGTTGAAATCCTTACCGGTAAAAGTTTAAACCCCAGTCGAGATTGGATGCATCCTGGCTTAGGCTATGTTTATTCCTCCCGTGCACGCGCCAAAATTCAAACCTACTTTAAAAAACAGGACAAAGGCAAAAACCAAATTGCAGGTAAAGAACTTTTAGATAGAGAGTTAGCTAAGCTTAATCTTGATACAAAATTAGCTGGCGATGCCATTGCACGTTTTAATTTGCAAAACCTAGAAGATTTGTACGCAGCTGTTGGCGGCGGCGATATTAAAATCATGCAAGTGGTGAATTTTTTACAACAAAAGCATGCCCCAGAGCCTGAATTAAAAATAAAATCCAGAAAACCGCAGTCAGCTAAGTTTAAAAAAGACAGTGTAGTGGTAGAGGGAGTGGGTAATCTGCTCAATCAAATAGCAGGTTGCTGCCAACCTTTGCCGGGGGAATCTATTATGGGTTACATCACTCAAGGCCGAGGGGTGAGCGTACACCGAGAAGATTGTGAGCAACTGAGTAATTTATTAGACCAACACCCTGAAAGACAAATAGACGTGAATTGGGCGAGTAATCTACAAGCGGTATTTCAGACTAAAATACATGTGTTAACCGAAGACAGGGATGGAATTTTACGTGATCTGACAACTGTTATAGCGAACGAACAAGTCACCTTGTTGGGGGTAAACAGTACCAGTGATACTAAGCTAGGCACCGCCAAAATAGAGTTAATGCTTGAGGTTAAAAACCTTTCCTTTTTATCTAAAGCCATCAGTAGACTTCAACTTGTTAGAGGTGTAACAGATGTGTTCAAGGTTGATAAATAAGTGACTCAAGAAAATAACAATAATGCTGAACTAAGCCGTTTGTTAAACATTATTCAGCAACTTAGAGATCCTGAAACGGGCTGCCCATGGGATCAACAACAAGACTTTGCCAGTATAGTGCCCCACACAATTGAAGAAACCTATGAAGTAGCTGATGCTATTTTAAGTGGCAATATGGTGGATATTAAAGATGAATTGGGCGACCTATTATTTCAGGTGGTGTTTTACGCTCAGTTGGCAAAAGAACAAGGAAATTTTGATTTCGAAGATATTGCGCAGACCATCAGCGATAAATTAGTAAGGCGTCACCCTCACGTTTTTCAAACAAGTGAGGTAAAAACAGACGACCAACTGAATCTGCAGTGGGAACAAATCAAACAAAAAGAACGAGACATGGCAGGTAAGCCTGTAGATAAGAGTACATTGGCTAATATCCCTAAAGGTATGACGCCGTTACTACGGGCACAAAAAATACAAAAGAAATGCGCCAAAGTAGGCTTTGATTGGACTGAGTTACCACCAGTTGTTGACAAAATTCATGAAGAAATTGAAGAAGTATTGGCTGAGGTGAACGTATCAACTCCGAATCAGCAGGCTGTTGAAGAGGAAATTGGTGACTTATTATTTGCTGTAGTTAACTTAGCTCGGCACACCTCGGTCAACGCTGAAACGGCATTAATAAAAGCCAATCAAAAATTCGAAAAACGCTTTAGGCTGGTCGAACAAATCATTGATAAACAAGGGCTTAGTATGGAAACTGCGAGCCTAGGGCAAATGGAAGCTGCTTGGCAGAAAATTAAAAGCCAATAACTAACACGAGTTCAGATTAACCCTTTTCAATTATTTTCAACGAAGTCTAAACTTTTTGGGTGCTGGCTTTGACTTATCTATATCTTTGCAACAAACACATTAGGTGTGCTTGATGAAAAAAGCACTAATCGGCTTATGCTTTTGTACATTTTTGTTGATAGTAACCTGTTTAACCCTACTATCTTCAGACCTACGAAATACAGCAACCTGCGATAAATTGGCGACTTTGTCAGCTATCGATAAACTCAATGAGTCCAACTCACAAAAAAGTTATGTTTCACGATTCCCAGTGTTGTGAAGATTTTCTTTCAACTAACATTAGCTCAGGTTAGATATAAAAAAGGCAGGTTATTTGATGAATATCCTGCCTTTTAGATTTGATTATTAGTGATTAGTGATTAGTGATTAGTGATTAGTGATTAGTGTTTAGTTCTCAGTCTAAAGGTTAAGCCAAATAAACCCAGTATCATCCATCCTAAACTTCCACCGCCAGACGAGTTTGATCTAACAGGGGGTGTCACAGGAGGTGTCACTACTACGGCCGCTGGTGGCGTAAATACAAGATTACGGACAAATCCTTTATCTTCTCCCTCTGAAGCGGCTGGGTCTTTGTTATAGGTCCAATTAATTACGTTTGTACCTTCAGCTAAATCAATACTCATTTGCGCAAAGGCTACCTCTCCAGATATGTATTCAATTAGCTCGCCGTTAACGTATAGATATAGTGCATCGTAGGGTTCAAAATAAGGGTCAGTTACTTCCAAGTCGGTATTCTCTTCAGACGATACCGACCAATCAAATGTCAGTACGCCTTCACCTTCAATTTGCGCCACTAACATACTGTCTTGTAAGTGATCTGTTGTACCACTTTCAATCCCTTCATTTGAGCTAGCTGCCCATCCAGATGCACCATTTGAACCACCACTAAATAGGGTGACTGCGTCAGATTCAGTGCCAGCTATTGCGGTTAATTCAGCGGCTGAAAGTAGTGTTGTACCAGTAATAATGCTGATGCTCGTTGTGACTTGGTCATTGTCAGAAGTAATAATCAACTCTGCAGATACTTCGCTAACGGTTGCTGGAAGGTAACTTACACTTAGCTGGCAGCTACTGCCCGCATCTAAGGATACACAATTACTGGCATCCAAAGTAAAGTCACTTGAACCAGACAGCTCAAAGCTCAATCCAGCATTCAGTTCGCTATTATTTGTTACTGTCAGTTCGGTAGTTTGTACTTCGCCTTCAAGACCCAAACCAAAATCGAGACGCTGTTCAATTGCCACGCCATCGGTAATAGCGGACATCCAGTCTTTGAATTGTGACACTCGGGTGTAAACCCCTGGGAAACCAGCAGCAGCGCAACCAATTCCAAAACTTACAATACCCACTTGTTGTACACCAGAACCAGTATTGATAACTAATGGTCCTCCACTGTCTCCTTGGCATGAACCTTTCCCACCTTCAGGGACAGCAGCACAAATCATATTACTTGTGACGAATGAGTTGTTGGTATTCAATACATCGATACATTGCTGATTAGTCATAAGTTGCAAGTCAACGCGATGCAAAATATCGGGGAAATCTGAAGTCGGCCCCTGTTCTGGCGCATAACCAACTCGGCCACCCCAACCAGCAACAGTTGCTATGCTGTTTTCAATGGCGTATTGGTCGGTCACTTCTGACTCTGCTATTTGCACAGCTGGTCCATTCACGGAATCAACTAGCTCTACAAGGGCGATATCGTTATTAAAACCCTCAGCATCATAAAGAGGGTGAATAAAAATATTGGCGATATCAATGGCATTTTCAGCCCCGTCTGCTAAGTCGTATTCACCTACATTCATTTGAAATAGAAGTGCGTTTGCACTATCCACACAGTGAGCTGCGGTAAGCACCCATTTATCTCCCAAAAACGACGCACCACAAGAGGAGTCTTGTTGTAATTCTGCTGTTTCACTAACAGACAAAGAAGCTAAACTGCCAATTTGGTCCAACAGCTCTAGACCATCTTCACGGGTTACTGCCACAACAGGTATAGTGCCAGTGTAGTCATCACCTAAGGTGCCAGATATATTGCCAACCTCTTCATTGTTATAAATAATGGCACCGATACCACCACCTGCTTCGCAGTTATCAGCTTTTTCAGAGAAATTAACATCGCCTCGCTCAATTAAACACACTTTATCTGTTGCATCAGCACATATGACATCGCCGATTCCGCAAGAAATTATCTCGCCGTTTGCTTGTCCGCCAACACCAGAGGTAAAAGATCTTGTTTCGAAAATAACGTTGTTAACACTTAATGACGTGACTAATTCATTAAACGTGACGACATAAGCTGTCATCCAAGGCCAGTTTTCTTGAATGGCTTCTTCACCACCCACGATGCGTGATTCAACAATTTGAGTATTGACTTTGTTTGCTGGTAATAACGGGGATTTTGCCGCTACAGCAGAGCCACACATAAAAAAGAGGGCAGAGGTGATAGCTGTTTTCAAAAAAACTTTGTTCATAAATTCTCCAAATGTTCTGTTCGCTTCTTTCTACGGCATACAGTTAAATTAAGTTTACGTAAAGATAATTAATAGACCGGTATAGTCGTTTTTTATTTCTAAAATATCAACCGGCATAATGTTTAAACTTGTTTGGTTTTCCAGTGGCCTTTTCGAAAAACTGCCAAGGCAATAATGCCGATACACAATGATGCTAAAGGAATCGCAGCAAACACGCCTGACGGCCCCATCTCTAAATTGATGGCTAACCAATAGGCCAGTGGAATCTGCAATAACCAATAACAAACAAAGTTAATTGCAGTAGGTGTCATAGTATCACCGGCACCGTTAAATGCCTGTACTAAGGTCATACCTACAGCATAAAATCCATAACCATAAGCGACAAATTGTAAACATTGAGTGCCATATTGAATGAGGTCGCTGTTATCACTAAATAAACCAATGATACTGGCTGAGAAAAAATAAAAAGCGCAAGCAACAGTAAGCATAAAGGCCACATTATATTTAGTGATAACCCATACCGACTTTTCTGCCCTAGCAGCTTGTTTGGCACCTAAGTTTTGCCCTACCAAGGTGGCAGCTGCATTACTTAAACCCCAAGCGGGTAACATAGTAAACATCACTACTCTGATGGCAATGGTGTAACCCGCAACGGCATCACTGCCAAAATGCGAGACTATTCTAACTAAAAATACCCAGCTGGCAGTTGCAATTAAAAACTGCAAGACACCGCCAAAAGACACTTTTAATATTCCCCAAATAACAGCTAGATCAATATTTAATTTGGCCACAAAAATCTGTATTTTGCCGCTTACGGAAAATAGGTGATACAACTGATATAGCACACCAATACTGCGGCCAATAGTGGTGGCAACGGCCGCACCCGTTAAACCCATCTCGGGAAAGGGACCCCAGCCAAATATTAGAATAGGGTCGAGCACAATGTTAATGCCGCTAGCCAACCACAGGGACTTCATGGCTATTTTTGCATCGCCTGCACCGCGAAAAATAGCGTTGAATAAAAACAAAAATAGGATGCTGGCACAGCCACCCAACATCACGGATGTGTAACCTTCACCCATACTCGTTACGTCTTCGGTTGCCCCCATTAGGTGCAAAATGTCGATAGCATAAATACTTCCGGGAATACCTACCGCTAGCGCTACTCCTAGCCCTAACCAAATAGTTTGCGTGGCCACTTGATTGGCCCCTTGAATGTTTTTCTCTCCGACTCGCCGAGCAACTGTGGCGGTGACCGCCATGCCTAAGCCAATCGCTACAGCATATAACAAGGTGATGACGGCTTCGGTTAAACCTACAACCGAAATAGCCGCGGGCCCTAAAACCGAGACAAAAAAGATATCGGTTATAGCAAACACCGACTCCATCATCATTTCTAAGACCATAGGCACAGACAGTAAAAAGGCCGCTTTGCCAATTGAACCTTGAGTTAAGTCTTGTTGGTTATTACCGCTTAAAGCATGCTTAAATAAGCTATACAGGGATTGTTTAGGTTGTTCTAAATGTGTATCTAATTGATTTCGCATAATAATTTCCATATACCTAGAGCATCGAAGTGCTTTTTGGATCACCCAAAAACAGTTAGATGTGTAGGTTATTACTTAATTTTTATTGGCTTGAGGAGCCTTTAAGTGGGCTTTACACCCTGATAGATTATGCTCGGAGGGAAATCACAGACTTCATAACCGAGCTTATAATCGCATTGGTAACGCAGGCAATTGAATTGTTCATTGACTTACTCGGTTATAAATTAGGCAATTAGAATGCGATCAAATTTACTTTTTGTCAAAATTAAATGATTCAAAAGAACTTTTTTTGTATAAACGCGGTATAACAAAGCACAACTTCATTAACCATAAAAAATAAGGACATTTATCCATGCAATTTATTCGAGCCTTGATTGTTCATGTGGCGGTTTTCTTAATTGCTGTGGGTATTGTGTGGGCCGGCAGTTTTTCTGGACAGTGGTTGAATGCAGATATTGAAACGGGGCTAACTGTGTTTGCGAGCTGTGCATTAATCGCCTTTATCGTGCAATGGATAGCTCTGATCCCAGCTTACGTGCTGAAAACAGAACATTTTTACGATTTAACCGGTGGTGCGACTTATTTGGCCGTTATCATTTTTGCCTTCATTCAAAGTGAGCAACATGATTTACGCTCCATCATCTTAACTTGTCTTGTGGCTATTTGGGCTATTCGTTTGGCTGGTTTTCTATTCTTAAGAGTGCGTAAACAAGGTTCAGATAGCCGATTCGATCAGATTAAACTAAACTTTTGGCGCTTTTCTATTGCTTGGACAGTGCAAGGATTATGGGTACTGATAACTGCAGGTGCAGCAATTGCAGCTATCACTTCAAATCATAAGACTGATTTTGCTTGGATTGGGGCTTTTGGATTGTTGTTATGGTTAATTGGCTTTGCAATCGAAGCTATAGCTGATAATCAAAAACGCCGATTCAAACAACAAAAAAACACCCACAAAGAATTCATTCAAACCGGGTTATGGGCTCGCTCACGCCACCCCAATTATTTTGGTGAAATATTATTATGGATTGGTGTGGCCATCATTGCTTACCCAGCTCTATACCAATGGCAACTAGTAACGCTTATTTCACCGTTATTTGTAATATTATTACTGACAAAAATTAGCGGGATTTCCTTACAAGAAGAGCAAGCAGATGAACGCTGGGCTGATAACCATGATTACCAAACCTATAAAAAGAATACACCTGTACTCATCCCTAAATTGTTTAGCTAAAGCTTGATGGCATCTAGTGAAGAGCAGCGCCTGATAAGGTTGTTGAAAAATGATCCTCAACGAATTGAAATATTAAAGGCTGTCGCCACTCTCTCATTACATGATTGTTGGGTGGTAGCTGGTTTTGTGCGTAACTTAGTATGGGATCATTTACATAACAAAAAGACTGATTTGAATGATGTGGATGTTATTTATTACTGTCAATCTGACACCCAAAGTCAGTTAGCAGATAATGCCACTCGTCAGCTGCAAGCGCTGCTGCCTAAGGTCAATTGGCAAGTGAAAAACCAAGCGTTGATGCATAAAAAACGTCAGCATAATCAGTATCTTAGTAGTATAGATGCGATGACATTCTGGCCAGAACAAGAAACAGCCATTGCAGTGCACTTAGATGAAAGTGGTTGTTTTTCTATTATTGCCCCTTTTGGCCTTAGTTCTTTGTTTGAACAACGTATTACTTTTAACCCTAAAGGCAATGAGCAGGTTTTTTGGCAGAGGATAGAGCAAAAGCTTTGGCTAACGACTTGGCCTCAGTTGGTGGTAGAGAAAGCCATTAGCGCAAATAAGAACATACAAGCCTAAAGTCTTTGCCTGTAGACGCGATAACTAAAGTACCTTATTTTTTTCTTAGTGATTACCGTTTTGTTCGACCCGGTCAATACAAATCAACCTGATAATAACGCTACTAATGCTGCGTTATTATCGAGTGACTATGAACTTAACGGCACGATCAATCGTGCTGCGAGTGAAGGTGCGAAATTTGCGTTAATACTGGCAATGCTAGAACAAGACTGCACACATCGACCACATATAGAAAAACCAAAAGACACAAATCAAATTCCAGAGGTCGAAAATGACCTTAATTATTACCGCTCAAACCCTTTAAGCGCTAATGATGCATACTGGCAAACCTGCCAACAAACCAGTCAATTAATACAGGGTGGACAAATACTATCTGCCCATCTTTGGTTAGCTATGCATCCGGAACCTTTATCGCTGCACAACCAAGCAAATTCAATTAATGATGAGGTTATCGCCAACTGCAACATCAATACCCAAACCCGTCTGCAGCTAGCTAAACAAAAGGCGCTGAAGGTAGATGAAACAGGCTTGTATGATATTTTGCAGGAACTCGACCCCATTTCTGCTTAGATAAAGTCGTCGACTGCCTTGTCTTTGAATGTTGGTAAACCTGTGGCTATGGCCAAGACAGCAAACACCAATATCAACATTGGATACCAGCAATATGGGGTTAACGCCAAGGGCGATACACCAGCGAGACTGGCAGCCACTAAGAGTTGTCCCCCATAAGGCACTAGGCCTTGAAAACCACAAGAAAAGATATCCAGTAAACTCGCAGAACGCCTTGGATCTAATTGATATTTTTCACCAAATTCTTTGACTATCGGCCCCGAAGTAACAATGGCTATAGTATTGTTGGCGGTAGCGATATCTAAGGCACTGACTAAAGCCGCAGTGCCGTATTCAGCGCCTTTTTTGTTGTTGATGCGTTTAGTTATATGGGTAACTAACCACTGCATACCGCCATAGGCCTTCATTAATGCCACTATGCCACCAATCATTAGCGCGATGGCCACCATGTCTTGCATCCACCCCATACCTTTTTGAAGGCTTTGCAACACAGACGCAAAGGTAAATAACCCCTTTGATAAACCCACTATACAAGCACTACCAATGCCAATGCCTAATACACCAATGACGTTAACGCCCAATAACGCACAGCTAATAATTAACAAATAGGGCAGTATTAGCCAAGCATCGTATTCCTTAGGCGTAATGTCAGCAGTGCCATCAATATGCACAAACAAGAGTAAAACCACGGTGAGTAACGCTGCAGGTAAAACAATGAGTAAATTAGCCTTGAATTTGTCTCGCATCTGAACACCTTGGGTACGCGTTGCAGCTATGGTGGTATCAGAAATAAAGGACAAGTTATCACCAAACATTGCCCCGCCAATTACAATACCCACAGTCAGTGGAATAGGCACGCCTAGGCTTTCGGCTAAACCAATGCCAATTGGAGTAATGGCGGTAATGGTGCCCATAGAGGTGCCCATGGCGAAGGCAATAAAACAAGCAATCACAAACAAACCAGGTAATAGGTAGGCCGTGGGTACATAATTCAACGCCCAATTTACTGTGGCGTCACGGGCACCAATGTCAATTGTGACCGCATAAAAAGCCCCGGCCAGTAGAAAAATTATCGCCAGTAAAATGATGGTTTTGTCGCCACCACCCTTACAAAAAATATCAACTTTTTCGGCTATAGATAATCTCGAGTCTTTGTTGTTAAGCAGTAAGGCATAACCTGCCGAGATAACAAACGCGACTAAAATTGGCATAGTAGAAAAATTTTGTGTCAACAGCCCACTGCCGATCACCAAGAGCATAAATAACAATATTGGGGTTAAGCCCCAAAAGCTCTCAGTAGGTTGTTTTTCCATCAAGATGTACCTTTTAATTTATTATAAAACAAAGTGTTATACAGATTGGCGTTAATGTTATAGCAAAGGACTAGAGTGGCAATAGTTTAAGCCGGTTTGGGTTAGTTATTGGGTTCCTTTAACGAGCACAATCTAAATCATCTGCATAGGCAAACAATGAGGGAGCGCCACCCGTATGCCAAAAAAGTACCTTGTCATTTTTTTCAAACTTGCCAGAACGAACAAAGTGAATTAGCCCACTCATGGCTCTTGCGGTATAAACCGGATCTAATAATATGCCTTCCAACTTGGCCGTTAATGTTATGGCTTCATTCTCCTGAGGCCCTACAATGCCATAACCCTTACCAACATAATCTGAATTGAGAATTAGCTGATCTTTTGAAAAGGTATAATTAAGGTCGATAATATTTGCGGTATTATTAACGAGTTGGGTAATCTGTTGGTCAAATTGCATGGCAGAATTGGCCTCTTTATCAATATTAATACCGATTAATTCAAAGGTTTTATTGTAAATTTGTTTACCTAAAATTAGTCCAGCATGCGTACCGCCGGAGCTTGATGCAAATATCACATGGGAAAATTCAGCCCCGGTGTTTTGCTGCTCTAACTCTGCAACAGCATCTATAAATGACAACGCGCCCAATTCATTTGAGCCACCATAAGGCACTATATAGGGCTTTTTACCTTCAGCTTGAAGCTGTGAAAATATACGGGCGATATCTTCCCCTTTTCTATTCGAGCCAGTCCAATGAATGTGGCAAGCAAAAAGATGATCTAATAATAAGTTGCCTTGGGCTTTAAGTGGCGCGTCCCCGCCCAGTAATAAATGGCATTCCAAGTTTAACTTTGCAGCCGCTGCGGCTGTTTGTCGGCAATGGTTAGACTGAGCGGCACCTGCTGTAATAATGGTATCGCAGCCGTGTTTTAACGCGTCTGCCAATATGTATTCCAGTTTTCTGGTTTTATTGCCCCCTAAAGCCAAACCTGTTAGGTCATCTCTTTTCATGAATATCTTGGGACCACCTAGAAAATGACTTAACCTAGATAATTCAACCAAAGGAGTAGGGAAAAAGCCTAAGGAGGTTTTCTCAAATTTTTCTAAGTGCATAATCTGTCTTCTATTTACTGGTAATCTTGAGTGAGTATATAAGTTAATACGTCTTTAGCGACATGTCTGTTTTATAAACATCAGTGGTTTAGCCGCCTATTAATTTAAGCTACTTACGTGCTTTAAAATACGTATCAGCATACACATAATAAGTAATTGAGAATGATGGTAGTGATATAGTATGGGCAGTATTTACGAAGTCGCTCTGTAACCCACCTATTTTGGCTTGTTTGACATGCAATTTGAAGATCCCTGTTTTACCTATTTTTCTGCGTCGATTGAAAAATACCAATTACCCGAACGTTTTACTTTTCCCTTTTATTATCAGCCACACCCTTTATGTATCTTGGCTGCAAAACAATTGCAGAATCATCTTACGACTCAAAATCAATGGCAGCATAATTTTGGTTTGTCTGATGACCCCAATAACATAATTGGAAAAATGTTTGGTGTGTTGTTGGTTAAAAATGCGCAAGGTGAGTTAGGTTTTATCTCGGCTTTTTCAGGTAAGTTAGCTGAGCAAAACCATATCCAAGGTTTTGTGCCGCCGGTATTTGATTTATTGGCTGACGACAGCTTCTTTTTGTCTGATCAAGTGGCTATTAATCATCTCAATGAAGAGATAAAAAACCTAGAAAACACCCCGGAATTAGTCATCTTGAAACAGGGTTTAGCCGCATTAGAAGCAGAACACGCCCAGCAGTTATCGACACTTAGGCTCGAGTTAGTAGAAAATCGTAAAACCCGTAAAAAACAGCGAAAGGATTTGCTGAATGAATTAGATAAAACCATCACAGATAAAGGCTTAAAAGAACTAGCCCAGCAAAGTGTTTTTGATAAATGGCGTTTAAAAGAATTAACCGAACATTCACAGCAATTAATCGGGCAACTGCAGGTAAAAGTAAACGAATTCACAGACCAAATAGCAGCGTTAAAGTTACAACGGAAAACCTTATCAGCCAATTTGCAAAATAAAATATTCAACCAATATCAGTTTTTGAATCAAGCCCAAGAGCCTAAAAGTTTGCTGGATATTTTTGCCGATACTGCCCTTAAAACGCCTCCGGCTGGGGCAGGGGAGTGTGCCGCGCCTAAACTTTTACAATACGCCTTCGCACATCAACTCACCCCATTAGCCATGGCCGAATTTTGGTGGGGAGCGTCACCCAAATCAGAAGTGAAAAAACACCAACAATATTACCCTGCGTGTATGGGCAAGTGTCAGCCAATCCTAAACCATATGTTGGCGGGTATGCAGTTGGATGACAACCCACTCATTTTTAATTATGGGCAAGGTAAAAATGTAGATATTATTTATCAAGACCAAGACATCTTAATCGTCAACAAACCCACTGAGTTTTTATCTGTACCCGGAAAAGAACTGTCCGACTCAGTCTATCAGCGAATAAAACAGCAATACCCAGAAGCAACAGGCCCGCTGATTGTGCATCGGCTGGATATGTCCACCTCAGGTTTGATGGTAATAACACTTAACTCACAGGCGAATAAATATCTGCAAAAACAATTTGTTCAACGTGAAGTACATAAACAATATGTAGCATTAATTGAAGGGCTGCCGCTGCAAGATAAAGGCGAGATACAGTTACCGGTAAGAGGTGACTATTACGATCGACCAAAACAAATGGTTTGCCATCAAGATGGGAAACCAGCTCACACCTATTGGCAAGTACTTGAACGTTACCCAGAGAAAAATCAAACTAGGGTAATGCTAACTCCCCACACCGGCCGAACCCATCAACTAAGAGTGCATTGCGCTCATGCTGATGGCTTGAATATGCCCATAGTGGGGGATGACTTGTATGGAACCCGCGGTAAGCGACTGCATTTGCATGCACAAAGTTTAGAAATTACCCATCCTGTTAGTCAAGAAGTTATGACCTTTAAGGTTGATGCGGAGTTTTAGTTAATTTCGCGTTTCATTACGCCGGCAAACTCCAAACCACCTTCAAGTTCACGAAAATCTACGTTAACGAGTTCCCAACCTTGGGCGCCAAGCGAGCAGAGATAAGCTTCAACGTCTTCACGTTTTCTACTTTTAAACAATCCAGCAGTTTCGACGTCTCTAGTATCAATAATTTTGTAAATAAATTTCTTCATTGAGCTGTATTACCTATGATGTTGGTTTGCATCTAGATTATAGAATAGGTCAAATGCTGCGGTGTTAAATTACCCCAAATACTTTGTGTCATTCAGTAAGTGTTTTAACTCTGCTATTGCTGCACGCCTTAACTAAACGGTTAACGATACGTTGTTCTGAGGGGATATAGGCTAAGTCATACTTGTCCATTACCCTATTGAAGTGGGCTATATATTCACAACGATATTGATGGTTAGGGGGTAACCAATCGTTAAGACCTTTAGCGCCTTTTTGGCGATTTAAAGACGCTTGAGCAAGTATTAAGTTGTCTAAGTCATTGGCAAAAATTGCTTTTTGTTGCCTATTCCAAATACTGCCGCCGTGTCCGTGGGCAAACTTTAAAGGCACAATGTGATCAAGATCTAAGTCTGTGGATAGGGTGAATGTTTCACTGGAATAGGGGTCATACCATTCCCCAGAAAGCACATTACATTGTTTCTCAGACTTAAAAGAAACGGCCTTTGTTGATGTCTGAATAAGTATTTCATGCCTCGTATTCTGGCAGTCTTTGTCATTGTCTAACCAATGAGGCCAATCACCTCTATTATAAAGGGCAACAAAGGCTCGACCTTGCTCGATGGCTTCGTCAGTAGCTTTGTCTAATAGTTTGGTTTTTGCCTTTGGTAAACGCCCACCTTGTTCGACGCAATCTGCAAGGGTATCAAAGGCTTGATATTTTTTTGTCCTGTTGAACGAAGCACTAGTTTGGTCGTGGCAAATACCAGAAGATGACAGTTTAACTTTGACGTCACTAGAGGGCGTTGATGCCATGCTTTCGACACAAATAGCAAGCACAAGGAACAACGAAAAGGGTAGAACTCTAAAAAATGTTACAGCTTTTATTTACAACTTAGATAAGACAATACGCCGATATAGTTTGCCATGAGGGCAGAATAATAAAAGGTAATTATTGGATTAAATGCAAAATAACCCAATTGAACAGACGGCCATGACAATGAGCCTAAACGTCTTGGTCATATTGGCTGGCATCAAAGTTGTTATCAAATATTTTGCTGTAACGCATTAAAAGCATAAAGCTAAACTCAAGCTATTCCCTTATCTAGCGTTATTGAGTTTGATTATTTTGTTTCTGGTTTAGAAGGGGAAACAATAAGCTTAGTTTTCAGCTAACCAGGCGTTAGCTTCATTCTCACTGTTGAATATTCCAATGTTAGTTAAAAAGTCTTTCTCTATGAGATTGCGTTGAAGACTGTTATTGACAACCACCGCAGTTGCACGGCAACCCTGCTCTTCACACCAAAGAAAATGTTCTTTGACATGGTTCATTACCACAGGAGAGCCTAAAGTGTTCAGATCCCATAACTCTAGCCTTATCCAACTTTTAATGTTCTTGGTTAGTATTGCTTGTTTGAGGTTATCAATTATTTCTAATACTCCTTCTTCATTAAAAGGGCCATAGGCATTTATTATTAATAATTGTTGTTTCCATTCGATGGAGATATTACCGTGACTCTGCATATATACTCCTATATCACTTAGCATCTTTCAGACGAAATTTAATATGTGCTTAACGCTACAAATCATGCAATTTAATTTGGGCAATATTTTTATCCGTCCTTCTTTTATAGACCTTTTTCCTTAAACTGGCAAAGATATTAACCGAAATCACTAATTGGTTATTAGGCAAAAATTGGCATTGATAGTCGATTTTTATAACCAATTTAAAGTGCCTTGTTTGTGAGATAAGTTGCTCACTACAGCCAATACTTAGTTAAAGTCGCTTGCAAGTTTTGGCAGCGTAAGCAACAGTAAGGGGAGGCGAGTCATATACATATGATTCTACTGAAATGAGTTCGCTTTGATATTAGAAATAAAATGACCTTTCTACACACCTTAACTGCCTTAATGCCTGTAGCCTCTATTTTACTATTTTTAGTTATTCTGCGCTGGCCTGCCATGAAGGCGATAGGTATTAGTTTAGTCATTACTGCGTTAATGACGGCTTATATTTGGCAGGTGCCGGTTATACAAATTTCAGCATCTGTAATTGAAGGTTGGATTATCGCTGCATCCATTTTAATTATTGTATTTGGCGCGCTATTTCTGCTCAATACTCTGACTCAGGGTGGAGCAATATCCGTTATACGTGCAGGTTTTATCGGCATCACGCCGGACCGACGTATTCAACTAATTATTATCGCTTGGTTATTTGGTAGCTTTTTAGAAGGTGCTTCTGGTTTTGGTACCCCCGCCGCCATTTGTGCTCCTTTGCTGCTTGCACTGGGTTTTAATCCGTTAGCTGCTGTAGCATTAGCCCTTATTGCTGATTCGTCTTCGGTATCATTTGGAGCGGTTGGCACCCCTGTTCTAGTAGGTATTAGCAAAGGTTTAGACAGTGTTTCAGCTGGACAATTACAGCAAATTTCTGCTACTGCCATCAGTATTGATATGTTTGTTGGTGTGTTGATCCCGCTGATGTTGGTGAGTATTTTAACGCGCTTCTGGGGTAAGAATAAAAGCTATAAAGAGGGTTTAGCACTGTGGCCTTTTGCATTGTTTTCTGGTTTCGCATTTTTATTCCCTGCATGGCTTGTGGCCACTACTCTTGGCCCTGAATTCCCTTCGATTATTGGTGGTCTGGTTGGTCTTACTTTGGTTATTAGTGCAGTTAAACTGAATTTTTTAGTACCCAAAAAAGTCTGGTTATTTCCTCAAGATGAAACACAAAGAGTAGACGTTAAACCTTCTAGTATTGTTGATGAAACTAATCCCAGATTATCGATTTATATGGCTTGGGCACCTTATGTTTTGGTAGCGGTATTATTGGTATTAACTAGAGTTAATGTCCTGCCGTTCAAGGCATTACTCGCGAAGGTTAAAATTGAGTTCAGTTATATTTTAGGTACAGATATTTCTAACTCTATTAGCCCCTTATATTTGCCTGGTTTTATTTTTGTTATCGTCTGTTTTATTACCTTCTTTTTACACAGTATGACGGCCAAACAAGCCCTCTCCTCGCTTTCTATTTCAATAAAAACATTAATTCCCACTGCGTTAACTTTAGCGACAGCAGTCCCTTTAGTGAGAATATTTATTAATTCAAATGTCGAAGGTGCAGTGTTGGGAAGTATGCCAAAAGAGCTAGCAGCAACTATGGCTGAATTATTTGGTCAGGCGTGGCCAATGGCCGCTTCTTTTGTCGGGGCTTTAGGCGCCTTTATATCAGGCTCAGCGACTTTCTCTAATATGATGTTTGCAGACTTACAGCAAGCAACCGCTCAGAATTTGGGCATAGCAGAACACATTGTTTTAGCTCTACAAATGTTAGGCTCTAATGCGGGTAATATGATTTGTGTGGTTAACGTTGTTGCCGCATGTTCTGTGGTTGGTTTAAGTGGTCAAGAGGGCGCAGTAATAAGATTGACCTTAGTTCCTATGGTTATTTATTGCTTTTTGGTAGGCCTAGTTGCCACAGTGTGGCTTAGCTTTTTATGATTTCATCTGATTTCATCTGATTTCATAGGCCAAACGCGCAGGTTGTTTTAGATGTTTATTCGTTTTTGTTGAGTCGTGAATGAGCGATCATTAAATTGGCTATGGATAACTCTATAGGTTTCTTTTGTTTATTATAAATACTTGAAAATTGACGGTAATCAACCTCCGACCAAGCTGCTTTCTTCAAAAATGGTTGGTATACATCAACATTATTTTGATCAATCAATTCATAACTTTCTAATTCGGTGTTAGTCAGAAAAACATTATTTGCATGGTGGTATTCGACAATATTTAACAGTGCTTTGCTAACCATTAAAAAGTGTCCGCCTACTGAGGCTGTCATTTCACCTGTTTGGATTTTATCAATTGCTGGTGGCAACCAATCAAAGCCACCCACTAAAACTTTTTTGTCGGGTGTCGAACCTAATATTTTGAGCTGTTCGATAACAGTTAAGCAAAACAAGTCGGCGACGCACCAGTATGCGTCAGTATTGGGATATCGATGGTACATGGCTGGAAAATTTTCTTTAACATTTTTAAGTTCCCAAGACATTGGAAATACTTGATTAACAACAATGTTGCCTGAATTCTTGTAGAGTTTTTCTAAGCTGGATTGGCGCGCAAGTGATACTCTATCAAAAGCGCCACTAATGCCGGTTACATACATCTTCTTAAGCGGATTGTTCTTCAGGTGTTGCTTATATAAAGCTGAAGTTAATAAGGCACCTGCTGCTTTATCATCGTAGCTGACAGCACCTAACCAGTGCTTGTATTTTTGTTGCGGCTTACCAATTTCAATTGCTTCGGTGTCCCTAAAACCCCGCTCTAACGTTACAAAAGGTATTTTTCTTGATTCCAATAGATCGAGTACGGCAACAGCATTACCCTGCATTGGTCGATAAATAATATAATCAGGTTTGTTTTTTTGTTGGCTTACGGCATTGACAGATGACAGCGTCGAGAAGCGATTAGTATCACTGAGATGCACTTCGAGTTGAATATTTAGATCATCTGCAACACTTTGAGCAACTTCAATAACCTGCTGCCAAAATAGGTTCACTTCTTTGTCTGGGACGATAAAACTAACCTGCAATGGAGAGGCATTACTTTCCCAGTGAAAGAGGAATATTAGGATTAGCCACTTCAGTTTCATATACTTCAAATCAATTAATTCGTTATTTGCATTATAGACTAGGCAAATTTTATCAACTACAAATGTTAATGGCCCATTTTTCATACATATATTTAGTCATAAACTGAATCACAAGTTACATGCTATTACTTAATGATTAAACGGAGTATGGTTTAAATATTTTTGTTGAAACTTTAAAAGCTAAAAGCAGTGGCAGAGCCACCAAAGCGGTATCGGTAATGCCGGTTTTCTTATTCTCATACGTTGCGACCATGTTAATTCTGACGTTGAGCTTGTTGATTACGTTGCGATTGGGTACTTTCTTTGGATATTAGTTTGTTACGCAAAAAGGAGACTAACACTTGAAAGAAATAGAAACGTTGCATAGTACTATTGTTTACAAAAACCGTTGGATGAGTGTTCGGGAAGATAAAATTCGACGACTAAGTGGTACTGAAGGCATATATGGTGTTGTAGATAAACCTGATTTTGTTGTGATTTTAGCCATTCAAAATCAACATGTTTATCTTGTGGAGCAATATCGTTATGCAGTCGAGGCTAGGTATTGGGAACTACCTCAAGGGGCTTGGGAAAATGACCCGAGTGCAGATCATTCACTGTTAGCTGCAGGTGAACTTAAAGAAGAAACGGGCCTGGTGGCAAAACGTATGGAATATATTGGCCAGCAATTCCTCGCCTATGGTTATTCTAGCCAAAGTTATCACATTTACTTAGCCACTGATTTGACAGAATCATCTACAAATTTAGATGAAGAAGAGGAAGGCCTCATATCCAAAAAAGTCAGTCTTAGCCAATTTGAGTCAATGATCATAGATGGCGTCATTAAAGATGCAACCACAGTCAATGCCTATGGTCTTGCCAAGTTAAAAGGTTATATTTAATGGCATAACAAAACACATAAGATCACAGTTTTAAAAGTTTAAATTCAAAACAACCAAAGCCAATTTGTTTGCTTAATTACGATAGCTGTTCTGTTAATTACTCATCCTATTTATATGTGCGTTTATACAGTTTCAGTGAAACTTCCGGTTATTAATATTGTTATATTGCAAAAGCGAGTTCACAATTAAATTGAATTTATGGACGACTTAAATAAAAACCAAATCACATTCATTTTGTCTTTGCTTAAGCTACGGAAACAGGGCATACGTAATGTAATGCCGGATCAACATGCGAAAGTGCTTTTTCCTTCTGGTTTTACGATTGCTAAATACAATGAAATTATCCCCAAACTTGTTTCCGAACAATTGCTAACAACAGAATATGGCGCACCAAGAGATGGGCCAGTCATATCATTAACAACTAAAGCGGTGGAACAGTTTGGTTAAATTGCAATATAACAAGCTGCTAAAGTTTGCAGCAAAAAATGCTGCGGGACAGTTGCTCGCTGGCTTCGCCAACAACACTCGCAACTGCCCCTTAGCAGGGCGTTAGGTTTTACAGGTAAATAATGAGTATTGATTTTTCAAAGGAGATGAATGGGGTCGTATCCCATTGCGTTCGTTAAGTAATACGACTCCTTTATCCCGTCTTAATAGCAGGGAGATAATATGAAAATGTTTTTTAATTTGATTTTAGCTATTTTAATTTTTCTAGCTGTGTCCTCAGGTGTAACAAAGGTTATGCTTATGCAACAGGAAGTGGAATTTTTTGGTCAATATGGTTTTACTAATCCAATTTTAATTGTATTTGGTACTATTCAGTTATTTGGTGGAGCATTGTTAGCTATACCAAAAACTAGAGTAATTGGGGCAGCTATTATTGCAATTACTTTCTTAATCTCAGCCGTAATATTAGTAATGGCTAGTAATGTACCAATGGCTATCGTTACCCTAGTTTGCATAGTGCTATTAGGTTTTATAATAAAGCAATCTGTAAATAAAGTGCTTTGAACCTACACATAACAAAAGTGTCATGTTCGCCCGCAAAAAAACACGCTTGATGGGACGGCTTTCGCGTTGATCCAGCCGCCTCATACACTTGTAATAGCTACACAAAGCCGACGCTTTTACTCTTTTGCACTCCCTTTGTCATAACATACACGTGTTATGACGACGCTAGCATTGACGCAAAACCCTGCAACCTGCTACCATCGCGCTCCAATTTTTTGCTCTGGGATTACGCCCCAACTCGCAAGGTAGTAGATATGTCTGAATCATCAAAATACGTCGTCTGTGCGTTATATAAATTTGTCTTTCTTGAAAATTTCAAAGAACTCCGTCAGCCCTTACTTCAGTTTATGGAGTCGAATGATATCAAAGGGACTTTGTTATTGGCCGAAGAGGGGATTAACGGCACCGTTTCTGGCTCTCGTCAGACTATTGATGCCTTGCTTGAATGGCTGAATGCCGATGACCGGTTGAACCCTATATCGGTTAAAGAATCCCTCGATGCCACCCAGCCTTTTCATCGAACTAAGGTTAAACTTAAAAAAGAAATAGTGACTATGGGAGTTGAAGGTATCGACCCTCGCAAGACAGTGGGTACTTACGTTAAACCTGCTGATTGGAATGAATTAATTTCTGATCCTGAGGTGTTGCTGATTGATACTCGTAACGATTACGAAATTGAAATTGGTACCTTTAAACACGCAGTGAACCCTAACACTGAGTCTTTTCGTGAGTTTCCCCAGTACGTGAAAGACAACCTAGATCCAAACAAAAATAAAAAAGTTGCGATGTTTTGCACCGGTGGTATTCGCTGTGAAAAATCAACAGCCTATTTAAAAGAGCAGGGCTTTGATGAGGTATATCATCTTGAAGGTGGCATTCTTAAGTATTTAGAAGAAGTACCTAAAGATAATACCCTTTGGGAAGGCGACTGTTTTGTGTTTGATAACCGCGTGGCGGTGAATCACGATTTAGAGAAAAGTCATTACGACCAGTGTTATGCCTGTCGTTTGCCTATCACCGAAGAAGACAAACAAAGTACCGTTTTTGAAGCGGGGGTGAGCTGTCCTAAGTGTCACGGTAAACATAGCGAAGAACAACTAGCTCGTTTTAGAGAGCGTGAAAAACAAGTGCGTTTAGCCCTCGAGCGTGATGAGGAACATCTAGGGTTGGAAGCCCGCAAGGCGATCAAGTTAAGGCGTCAGCAAAAGGCTGCAGCTCGTCGAGCTCAGCGGACTGCTATGGGTAACAGTAATGGGTGATTAATCAACCGTTTATCTGCACTAATACTAATAGCTCATAGACACCTACTTGTTATAAGCGTTAGACTTACCCTATTAAAATAAAGGTTGAAGAAACTATGTCTGAAAAAGCATTATCTCCAGAAAAAATTGCAGAAGCTCGTAAAGAGTTTGACTTCTTTGATACTGATGGCAGCGGCGAAATTGGCTTTAGAGAGTTTATTGAGTTGTTAACGGTATTGTCACCGAAAACTAAAGCAAGCCACGTTAAAGAAGGGTTTGGCCTAATTGATAAGAATAGTGACGGCTCTATCGACTTCGAAGAGTTTTTAGAGTGGTGGCAACAGTCTTGGTGGGAATACTAACCTTAGTGGTTGGTCAGGTTTTTGTATTAAGGGCTTCAATTATTTGAAGCCCTTTTTCGTTTTATGCCTAGTTTTTGTTGTAGTGCTTTATCTTTGAGGTTTTAATCCCATATAAACTGAAAGATTAATGACGTTTAAGCTTACTTATCTCTCATCAACGTATATCAAATGGAATCCTTAATATGACAGATGCAACTTATGTCCCACCAAAAGTATGGACTTGGGAAGCCGGTAGTGGTGGAAAATTTGCCAATATCAATCGGCCTGTAGCTGGCGCTACCCACGATAAAACGTTACCAGTAGGTAAACACCCAATGCAGCTACATTCTTTGGCTACGCCCAACGGCGTAAAAGTCACTGTTATGTTAGAAGAGTTATTGGCGGCTGGTTTTACTGGGGCCGAATATGATGCGTACATAGTGAATATCATGGAAGGTGAGCAGTTTGGCAGTGATTTTGTTGCTATCAACCCTAATTCAAAAATACCTGCGTTAATGGACAACAGTACTAACCCACCTACTCGAGTATTTGAGTCAGGGGCTATTTTATTGTACTTGGCAGAGAAATTTAATGCCTTTTTGCCTAGCGACCCTGCTAAAAAGCCAGAGTGTATGTCATGGTTATTTTGGCAAATGGGCAGTGCGCCTATGTTAGGTGGTGGTTTTGGACATTTTTACGCTTATGCGCCAGAGAAATACCAATACCCTATCGATCGTTATGCGATGGAAGTGAAACGCCAGCTGGATGTATTAAATCTTCAGTTAGCCGATAAAGAGTATATCTGTGGTGACGAATACACTATTGCTGATATGGCTATCTGGGCGTGGTACGGCGCAATGGTGTTAGGCAAATTATATGAAGCTGCTGAATTTTTAGATGTAACGTCTTATACAAATTTGCTGCGCTGGGCCAAACAGATTGATGCTAGAGAGGCTGTGCAGCGCGGAAAAATGGTGAATCGCAGTTGGGGTGCGCCAGAAGGCCAATTACGTCAGCGTAATGATGCCAGTGATTTCCAGAATAAGACCCAAGACAAAATCGAGCCGTCTGAATAAAACTAATACCATAGTTAGATTAACATGCACCTTTAGGGTGCGTGTTTGTTCGATTTTGGAGTGATTTAACCCTTTCTTATATTCCATTAAATAACTTTAGCTTCTCCAGCCCCCGTTGAATAAGCCATTTTGAGTTGAGATGAAGTCTCATTGTTTTTGGCTCGAAGTTTGCTTTTACCTGTGTGAGTCAAGGTCAATGATGACCTAAAAATAAAAGATTCAATTGGATAACGACGTCCATTAACTCATTAGAGAATTCTGATGCGTTAATGGACGTTTTTTTGGCTCTAAAAACGTCAATAACATTAATAAAAATGAGAGAGGAAAGTAATGTCTTATTTAGAACCAAAAGAGTTCGCTACCAAAATGGTAGACGCGGGTGAACAGAAAATTTTTATGTCCACCAAAGATACGTTAATTAGAGCATTTATGGCGGGCGCCATTCTTGCGTTGGCTGCATTTTTTGCCATTACAGTCATTATAAAAACCGGTAGCCCTATACTTGGATCTGTGCTTTTCCCTGTTGGTTTTATCATGCTTTATTTGATGAAGTATGACTTATTAACAGGTGTGTTTACTTTAGTGCCTCTTGCCGTTATCGACAAAAGACCAGGCTGTACAGTGAATGGCATGCTTAGAAATTGGGGGCTGGTTTTCTGTGGAAACTTTGGAGGAGCGCTCACTACAGCATTCTTTGCATCTTTTATACTGACATATGGTTATCAGATTGATGGTGGTGTCATTGCTGAAAAAGTAGCCTCAATTGGTGAATCAAGAACACTTGGCTATAAAGAGCAAGGAATTGGCGGCTGGTTTACTATCTTTATTCGCGGCATGTTATGCAACTGGATGGTATCTATGGGGGTGGTTGGCGCCATGATCTCTACTTCTGCAGGCGCTAAAATGGCAGCCATGTGGATGCCTATTATGTTGTTCTTCTTTATGGTATTTGAGCATTCAATTGTGAATATGTTCCTTTTCCCATTCTCTATGATCATGGGTGGGGAATTCGCTATCTCTGATTATCTATTATGGAATGAAATTCCAACTGTATTGGGCAACTTGTTTGGTGGTTTCTTATTAGTAGGCTTACCTATTTATTATACTCACGTGCGTGAGAGTAAAAAGGCTAGTGCTTAATTCCCCTTTGGTATTTGTTGTCGCAGGTATGGCTCAACAGCCTATTACCTGTTGGCAGCAAGTATTATTTGTTAATTGTATATATTAAGAGAGTTATGTAATGAATCGCAATGAAGTAACAGAATTAATTATTCTACAAAAACAACTTAAAAACCTGACTTGGCCACAACTTGCCGAGGCTGTAGGCCAAAGTAAAGAATGGACTACCGCTGCTTTATTAGGGCAGATGACGTTAACCGCTGAGCAAGCCTGCATAGTTGGCGAATTGTTAGACTTGCCTGAAGCGGCGGTGGCTCAATTACAAGTAGTGCCTTATAAAGGTTCATTACCCACAGCAGTACCAACAGACCCATTGATTTACCGGTTTTATGAGTTAATCAGCGTTTACGGTACGACCTTTAAAGCGCTTATTCACGAAGAGTTTGGTGACGGTATTATGAGCGCGATTGATTTTGATATGGACCTAAGCCGTAAAGAAGATCCTAAAGGTGATAGAGTTAAGATCACCATGTCAGGTAAATTTTTGCCTTATAAAAGTTACTAGTTTTTATCAATCAGCTTATGTTAATGGGGACCACTGACATGTCTGACGCTATAGCTATATCGGTTGGACAATATTCTGATAAAGGTCGCAAAGACATCAATCAGGATTTTTATGGCGTGTTGGTACCCAAAGAGCCTTTGTTGTCTTCCAAAGGAATTGCAATTGCGATTGCCGATGGTATAAGCAGCAGCGAAGTGAGTCATATTGCCAGTGAAGCTTCAGTAAGAGGCTTGCTGGATGATTATTTTTGTACCTCCGAAACTTGGTCGGTTAAGAAATCTGCTGACCAAGTGCTCACCGCTAGCAATTCGTGGTTGCATTCACAAAGTCAAAAAAGTGAACACCGATTTGATAAGAATAAAGGTTATGTGTGTACCTTAAGTGCGATGATTATCAAATCAACTACTGCACACATATTCCATTTGGGTGATAGCCGAATCTATCGTTTACGTAATGGCGAGCTAGAGCAGCTTACTGATGATCACCGCACTTGGGTTTCCAGTGAACAAAGTTACCTGAGCCGCGCAATGGGCATATATCCACAGTTGGAATACGACTATCAATCCTTTGTCATTGAGCAAGATGACATATTTATATTTGCAACTGATGGAGTATATGAACATGTCAGCAACGATTTTTTGTTATCTGCTGTAACTGATTCTCAAATCGAGATAAATGATGTGGCTAAGCTTTTGGTGGATACTGCTTATAAAATTGGCAGCACCGACAACCTCACTGCGCAAGTTGTGCGAATTGATTCACTGCCTAGTCAAGATTTGAATGAGAGAATGCAACAACTCACCGAGTTGCCTTTCCTGCCTGTGTTAGATGTGCGGAATGAATTTGACTGCTTTAAAGTGGTACGAAATTTGTACGCCACTAGTCGCAGCCATGTGTATTTAGTTGAAGATAATGAGACGCAATCTAGTCCTCCCATTGTAGTTAAAACACCCTCTGTCGACTTGCAAGATGACCCCGCTTATTTAGAACGTTTTTTGATGGAGGAGTGGATTGCCAAAAGGATTAGCAGTGCCCATGTGCTTAAACCTCGCGAGTTAACACGTAAACGTCATTATTTGTACACTGCCTTTGAATTTATCGATGGGCAAACTCTAACCCAGTGGATGATTGATAACCCAAAGCCGAGTTTGCAAAGTGTACGCGAAATAGTGAGGCAAATTGCCAAGGGTCTACAAGCGTTTCATCGATTAGAAATGTTGCATCAAGACATACGCCCTGAAAACATTATGATTGACCAATCAGGTGTAGTAAAAATTATAGATTTTGGCTCAACCAAAGTGGCGGGGTTAATGGAAATGACCCAGTCAATCGAACACCAAAATATCTTAGGTACTGCTCAATACACCGCCCCAGAATACTTTTTAGGCGAAGTGGGCACTCCTCGCTCAGATTTGTTTTCATTAGGGGTCATCACCTACCAAATGCTTACGGGTAAATTGCCATACGGAGCAGAAGTCGCCAAAGCCAGAAACAAGTCAGCCCAGAACAAACTCCGTTATCAAACTGCCTTGCACGACGACAGAGAAATTCCAGCTTGGATAGATGACACTTTAAAAAAAGCACTACATCCTAACCCTTACAAACGTTACCAGGAATTATCAGAGTTTATATATGATTTAAGCCAACCGAGTAAAGCATTTCTGAGCAAAACCAAGCCACCTCTTATGGAGCGTGACCCAGTAGTGTTTTGGCAGAGTATGTGTGTGATTTTACTGGTGATTATTATTGGGTTATTAGCTAGGTAGGAGGCGATGCAGAGTAAGGTTGGGGATTCCCAAGTTTCGTACTATGGTTTTATAGTGTTTCGAATTAGGTCTAAAAGTTTAGGTGAAAATTTAATGTCATAATTCGACAAGTATATTTTTCACGTTACTGTAAAGTGTTTATCCACAGATAAGTAAAGAGTTTGTAGTCATAGAGTTGGGACATTTATTGAGAACTGTAATTAAACATGTTGTGTTAGTTGTTATGTTAACGGCTTGTTGTGTTATCAACGTTAAAGCCGCTCCGGATATTTCTTTCGTAGCCCCTATTTTAACTCCTTACGCCTACTTCGATTCAGAGGGGAAGTTAACCGGGACTCAGGTAGAGCTTGTTAATAAAATCAATCAAATTTCAGCCTTCAAATTAGATGTTTTTCCAGTGCCAGCAACGAGGTTTATGCGAACGATTAGAAGTGGAAAGGCTGACCTTGCGATTTTGATTGAGAGTAAAGCTGCTAATGAATTAGGTAAAAAAAATCACACTAATCACAAAGCCCTCCTTTATGATAGTGAGTCTCAAAAGTGCTAAAACGGTCAGTTCATTAGGGGAATTGAAAGGGCATACAGTCGGCTATATTAGCAGTGCCTTTTATGGTGAAAATTTCGATAATCAAACTGATATTTACAAAATCCCTTTGCTCGATAATGTTAAGGCTTTGGATATGTTGTTATTGAAGCGTATTGACTATCTAGCTACTTCAGAGCGAGGGCTAGTTTATTTGTTGAATGAAAAAAAAGTGTTTGGCAAAGTTAAACCTCAGTTTGTATTCCACCAGACCAATGCTTATTTGTATCTCTCAAAAAAATCTAAATATTATTCTGAGCTCATAATTCAGCTTCCTAAGCTTTTAGAAGAAATGGAACAGCAGGGAGATCTCGCTGAAATAATTAACCAATGGACATTTGACGGCACGTCTATGGTTGCCAAAGGTGATAATCTGGTTCAAAAATAGTTAAGTAGATCTACAAGTTTTTCATAGAAGAATAATGTTGTACCAAGGTTAACCTAATCAAAACATCATAATTAACCAATCATCGGCAGTAATATTTATATGGTTTATCTGGGCGTTAAAATGCTCATCTTTTTGGCTAATCAACTTTTTAAAGCAAATATGTTAATCTTGAAAGATATGGTTACTTTCGTATATTGAAACTATGATTACCCTGTTTTTAGGAGTGTATTATCTTGTCAGATTCCTTAGTTACCAAAACAATTTCTTCACAAAAAATAGTTGTTTTGGTGGTCGAAGACGACCTTATCAGTGCAACTATTTCTACGCAGGCTTTGGCTGATAGTTATGACGCACACCATGTATCTGATGGCCAAGCAGCAGTTGATTTTTGCGAAAGTACTCCACCAGATTTAGTGCTTATGGATATTAATATGCCGGGTATGAGCGGGTTGGAAGCTTATGATGTTTTGAAAAAAAACGTTATTACAAAAGATATCCCAGTCATTTTTATTACTGCCGCTTCTGACCCTCAATCGGAAGATGAATGTTGGGATGCTGGTTGTGTTGATTTTATCAGTAAACCTTTTTCGGTTAAAACCTTACGCCACAGAATTAATGCCCACTTGTCGGTTAAAATATTAACAGATGAATTAAAGCGGTTAGCCACTTCTGATGGCTTAACTCAAATTCATAATAGGCGTTTTTTTGATACCTATTTTCTGGAACAATCTGAGTTAGCTGCTAGGAATAAAACACCGTTAGGTTTGTTGATGATAGACATCGATTATTTTAAACAATACAACGACACTTATGGCCACCTTAAAGGTGATGATTGTTTAAAAGTGGTGGCTGCAGCTCCCTCTTCAGCTACTAAGAGACCCACCGATTGCGTTGCTCGTTACGGTGGCGAAGAGTTTGTGGTTGTTTTACCGAATACAGATGCAAAGGGTGTGCAATATGTTGGTGAACATTTAGTTGAAGTCATTCGAGAACTTAATTTAACACATGCAGGTTCTACTTTTAAAAAGCTAACTATCAGTATTGGTGGTGCTATTGTTGAACAAGGCTCCCGTGAAACTGAAAAGGTAATCGAACAGGCGGATAAAAAATTATATGCTGCTAAGCAGAATGGGCGAGATCAGTTTTTAATGGCCTAAAGTGATACTTTAGGCACAGGCACTTTGGCAAGCACTCTTAACCGAAGACAGACGTTGGTTAGCTAACGTAAGAATGTCCTCTCCATCCTTGCTTGTTGCAAACGAGGCTAAACCTGTCCTTACAGTTATTATTCCCTGCGGAGATTGCGAGTTTGGAAGACCTTCTTTTGCAAATTGATTAATCATTTCGTTTGCTATAAACCTCGCACCTTGAATATCAGTGTTGGGTAATATAATCACAAATTTTTCGCCGTTATAACGAACAACAACATCGGTAGGGCGATGCAATAGTTCAGAAATCATCTTAGCCATTAATATCAAGCATGAATCACCTTTCGCATGACCATAATACTCTTTGTAGTTTTCGAAGTAATCTATATCTATAACAAGTAACGATAAATCGGTTTTGTTGCGAAGGCTTAAATGTATTTGCTGTTGATAATAACCATCAAAAAAATGTCTATTGCGCAGCCCTGTTAAACTATCAAAAATAGCCATAGACTTATGCTCATCACATTGTAATTTTAGCCTAATATGTGATTGTACTCGCATTAACAGAGTAAGCGGTGAGACGGGTTTAGAGACAAAATCATTTCCACCTGCCTCCCAACATTTAATTTCGTCTTCAATACCAGATAGTGACGTGGAAAAAATAATTGGACAGTTTTCCATGCCATCTATTGTTCTGAGTATTTGGCAGGTGATATGCCCATCTAAATGCGGCATCACCACATCCAATAGCACTAAATCTGGTAGTATTTTATGACAAAACTCAATTGCATCTTGGCCGGAATGAACAGAATATACGTTGTCAAATAACTCGAGTGATTTGCTTAATATAGCAGTATTCAGAGGGTCGTCATCAACCAGTAAAATTTTAGCATTTGATATGTCAGCCATAGACGAGTCAATTATCTGCTTAATCATTTTAATTCACTTATTGGACAATTTAAAATTCTTCAAAAAACTGTCTATAGACTAGCTTTTAATAGGCGTTTATCACAATTGAACTTTAGTTGTATATGATTAAGAAAATTGAAAAATATGAGGCGGATAAGTAGTCACAACCTGATGGGTAAAAAGGTTACATGCCTATGCACTTGGCTCAGGCCGATTTCACAGGCGCATGAATTATTGCTAAGTTTAACAATCGGTTAGGTATC
>ENA-OSET01000594-OSET01000594.1-sediment-metagenome-genome-assembly--contig:-NODE-594-length-40226-cov-5.844753_pt1 | contig 40226 bp, 29 predicted proteins | sample MGYA00237882_ERZ534229 | MGnify/ENA primary metagenome ERZ534229 (study PRJEB26408, sample SAMN06266212) | sediment metagenome | isolation source: Hudson Canyon methane seep mesocosm | place: USA:Hudson... | reverse complement strand
AAAAAACACCAATTCCCGATGATAAAAAAACATACCGCAGATATACAGGTTATACCCTCCTATGTGGCGTTCTCTGCAAAAAACAAACTTAAAAAAATTAGAGATGCCTTTGATGCTCAGCTACGTTTAATGAAGATAAATGGGAGCTACGACAAGATAATAGAAAATTGGCAAGGCAAGACCCTAGTGAGTCCCTAGGAAACCAATTTTCTCTATAGTTTTTAGTAATACTCAATTATATTAAATGACGTTTTACTAAAATTTACCTGCCTATTTTGAACTCTGGTATCGGGGATGCTGAGTGTTTTTACAACTAGAATCGTATAGTTGAATTCAACATTTAGTGACTAATTATCTAGATAATAACTTGTAAAGGAAATAGATATTTAAGCCATTCATAGTAATTGTAGAATGCCTAAAACACGTTCTTTCCCAGTCTTTAATGCTTGGCATTGATGTAGGTCAATAGATGGCTAAGCCATTCTATCAAGACCTGGTATGACTGATATATTGGTATAGATAACCAAATAGAACATTCATACTGGAGAAAGCATGACTCAACTGAACGGTAACGAACCAATTCCTCAACCAACAACTGAGCAGAATGACATTATTTCCCAACAGGTAAAGGGCGCTTCATTACATGAGCTTGCAGAACATCGTCATGACCCAGAATTTATCGCTCAATCATTTCGTTCTGGCGAGTATCCGTATAATACAAAAATTTCTAAGAAGGCGTACGAATCTCAAAAAAAGCAGATGCAGGTTGAGTTACTTAAAGTCCAAAAATGGGTAAAAGAAACAGGGCAAAAAGTGGTGATCCTGTTTGAAGGTCGCGATGCAGCAGGAAAGGGCGGTACTATCAAACGTTTTATGGAGCATCTAAATCCTAGGGGTTGCCGTGTGGTTGCCCTTGAAAAACCCAGTGAAACCGAACTTGGCCAATGGTACTTTCAGCGATACGTTAAACATCTTCCTACTGAAGGCGAAATCGTTTTATTTGACCGCTCCTGGTACAACCGAGCTGGAGTCGAAAGAGTCATGGATTTTTGCCAACCTAATGATTATTTAGAATTTATGCGGCAAACTCCATATTTAGAAAGAATGTTAGTCAGAAGCGGTATTAGACTGTATAAATTTTGGTTTTCGGTGACCCCGGAAGAACAGCAACGTAGGTTTTTAAAAAGGGAAACCGACCCACTAAAACAATGGAAACTTAGTCCTATTGATAAACAGGCGACGCAAAAGTGGGATGATTATACGGAAGCTAAAGAAGCCATGTTTTTCTATACTGATACCGCCGACGCGCCTTGGATGGTAGTAAAGTCGGACGATAAAAAGCGTGCAAGATTAAACTGTATGCATCATTTTCTGGCCAGTTTGTCCTATCCTAACAAAGACACGCACGTTATACGTGGCGCTGACCCTTTGATAGTGGGCAATGCGTCAAATGTGATTGTTCAAGATGAACATATTTTGGGGAAAACGCTGCATCCCCAACATAATCAATACAAAGCTAAGCGCCGTGATAATTCTTCTTCGTGATAGAGATTATTAATCTTTGTACAGCATAGCTACGTTACACCTAGCGTAGTTCTGCCCATAATCCTGCATAATATTTTTATCATGCACAAAGCCATTTTTTTGGTATAGATGGATAGCTGACTCGCATTTTGCGTTGGTGAGCAAAAATAGCTTGTTTATCCCTAATGATTTAGCTTCATTGAGTACATACTGCAGTAAAATCTCACCTATTTTTAGTCCTCTTGCTGATTTTAAAACACCCATTTTGGTCAATTCAAAGCTGTTATCACCCTTATTCCAGAATGCGCATGTGCCAACAACGCCAAGGGTAGGGTGTTCAGCAAACCATATTTTACCGCCTTTATCGATAATATGACTTTGTGGATCTTCGAGTACTTGGTGGTCGATAGTTTCTAACACAAACATATCGTTAATCCATTGTTTGTTAATGGTTTCAAAATGCTCAGCAAGGGCTGGTTCAAAGGGTTTAATCACGACTTGTGTGTGCATGGCTGTCTACTTGATATAAAACGCTCGAAAACGAGCGTTTAGAGATAACGAGTTAGTTTTTAGACCTTGAAGAATTGAATACTAAGAGGGTACACCCATAACTCTCCATTATTCGCTTTGACGGCTGCCACAATCGCAAATATTAGATTCAATATAACTAAAACAAAAAAGCCTAACATACCTATTAAAACTATCCACAATACTACGCAAACAAGGGAATAGATGAACAAACTGATCATCCAATTTAATGTGACTTTTCCGTGGCGATCTATTTCTTCATTTTTATCTTTGTTTGTGGCCCACATAACGATAGGCAGCACAAAACCTAAGCCAGGCACAATGATGCTAGAGAGTTGGCTTAAATGAAGTAACATACAATAGGTCTTTAACGGCATTCCCCAATAATTATCTTCCTGCTGTTCATTCATTTAATTCTCCTTATTGTTGGTTAAAGTTTTGCAATTGATACTAGATCAAAACTGATTTGGCCGTAAGTACTAAAGCTTAGCAAGCATAAAGTTTAACTGCACTGATTGATGTTTTGAACTACTGTTTTTACCCGATATTAACAGGCGTAAATATTAACTGGCAGAATGAGCCAGTAGGTTGCTTATTGCGAGAGTAGTGTTCAAATGGTACAACTCCCTATTCATTAACCATTAAATTATAATTACCACGTGTCCACTAAATATCTCACCACTGAACAAGCCATGCGTTACAACCGGCAAATAGTGTTACCTAATTTTGATTTAGACAAACAAGAGATCCTACTCAATGCAAAAATATTGATTGTTGGAGTAGGAGGTTTGGGTTGTGCTGCTGCGCAGTATTTAGTTGCAGCTGGTGTAGGTGAAATAACCTTAATCGACGATGATAAGGTTGAAAAAACCAATCTACAACGTCAAATTTTACATGCTGAGGCAGATGTTGGTATCAATAAGTGTTTGTCAGCTAAGGCATCACTAGAACAAATGAACAGTGATATCAAAATACATGTCATACAAAAACGTCTTGAGTTAGACAATTACCTTGAACTGATTGAATCACTCGATTTAGTGTTAGATTGCACAGATAACCTGACCAGCAGAAACACTCTTAATCAAGCATGTTACCAGTTAGGTAAACCTTTGGTTTCAGGTGCAGCCATTCGTATGGAAGGTCAATTAATGAACATAGTGCCGGCTGAAAAATCAGCTTGTTATGCTTGTGTTAGTGCCTATTTTGGCGAACAAAATTTAAGCTGTGTAGAATCAGGAGTGATGTCTCCTGTGGTGGGTATTATAGGCGCAATGCAAGCCTTAGAGGCGATTAAAGTGTTGTGCGATTATGGTGTTGCCAGTGTTAACCAAATAATGATGTTTGATGGTATGACAGCAACTTGGCAAACATTTAAAGTGCCCAAAAAGATCAACTGTTCCATATGTGCGTAAAGTTCGCGTTTTATGAGAAGTGATTGCTAGTATATATAGCAAAACTGATATTCTGTAGTTTGTAACTACGCTGAAAATTCACAAGTAAATAGGGAGATTTATGACTATTACCCGAATCGTTATTTTGGGAATGATTATGTGTTTTTGGATGGAAATCGCAAATGCGTCGCAGCTTCAATTCATAACACACAATGTTGAAGGACAAACTTATAAGCATGAAAATGGGGATTTACGAGGCAAAAAAGCAGGGGGGAGACGAGCGTTCAATATAGAACTTGCTAGGGAAATGATGACTTATCTGAACTATCCAAAAGTATTTAGAACAGTTCCCTTTAAGCGAGGTCTATTCTACGTTCAGAATGAAGACAACTATGTTTTTTTTAATGTCAGCAGAAATCCAAATCGTGAAAATACCGTCAAATGGGTGGGGCCACTGCAAAGCGATCAATCGTATTTTTATGAATTGAGTAGTGCGCCAAGTGGAATTCAGACATTAGACGATGCTAAGGTAATCAAATTTGTGTGCTTAACGGTGGTGTACATGAGACGTTTTTACGTGAAAATGGTTTTAAAAACCTAATTAGCAATGTCAGCTATAAAGCATGTTTTCGAATGTTAGCCTTGAAAAGAGTGAGTTTAACTATCACCTCAGTTTTATCCTTGTCGGAAAGGCTCAAAGGTGCAGGTATTTCACCTCAAGATATTAAAAAAACACCCGTATTATTAACTAATTCAGAAGGTTATCTGGCTTTCTCTAAGAATATTTCAGATGACATTATCCAGCAATGGCAAAATGCTTTAGATCATTTAAAACAGTCAGGAAGGTATTCTCAATTGGTTCAAGAATACCTTCTTGAAAAATAGATCTTAGTTTATTTCTAACAGCTCGACTTCAAAAATAAGTAAAGAACCCGCCGTTATTTTTCCAGTCGATCTGTTGCCATAAGCTAATTCAGATGGAATGAAAAATTTAAACTTATCTCCAACAACCATCAACTGAACCCCTTCTGTCCAGCCCTTTATAACTTGATTTAAAGGGAAACTGATAGGTTCACCTCGCTCTACTGAACTATCAAACACAGAGCCGTCTAATAACAAACCATGGTAATGCACTTTTACACTAGAACTGGCACTTGGGTGCGTATTTCCTTGGCCTTTTTGTAGTACTTGATATTGCAAACCAGACGCCGTTTCTACTACATCTTGATTAGTCTTATTTTTTGTTAAAAAATCTTTTCCTATAGCAATACTTTCAACCGCTTCTTTTTTATTAACCGAGCTTCTAGCAAAGTAAAAAATCACTAATGCAATAACCACAACGAAAACAATAAACTTCATCACTTGTCCCAATAATACTATGAGTCTTGTATTCTAACACTCGATTGTTTTTGTGATAAAACTAAATTTTAGTTAAGCACCTAAGACTTAATTTACTGACCATGATTAATTTGAGACTGGCTTAATCGTGGATATTGTTTTTACGCTGTTTTTTGTTACCTTAGAGTAAAGTCTCTGTTTCTATTTGGATGTTATTGTGAATAGTTCATCTATTACCTAACGTATTTTTACCAACGAAAACATAGTAGTCTCTATAGTTCGAGGGAAGATCAATTTCCAAGACATGATTTCTACTATCCATAATCTTAGAGAGGATAAAAATTACTCGCAAGGCATGAATTCAATATACAACCTCATACACTGCACTAATATTGAAGGTGAGTTGTATAGACTGAGTGAATTTGGTGATTTGTTAAATGACCACATCGCTGTTCCAAATAAATGTAGAACAGCTATTTTGATCTCAGACGATAACCAAAAAATTTACAGATTGGTGCAGGGATTGCTGTTAATGACTTCAGAATCAAATATAGAACATGCTTTTTTTAATCATTCAAATAGACAAAAGGCATATAAATTTATTGATTGTTCACCAGAGGTCATCGTTGAAATAGAGAAATAGTCCGCTGCGAGTATTAACTAGGCACTTAGGATTACCTTATTTTTTTACTAAATTGATTTCATTGACCAGCAGGTGGTTGCCATAACTCGACTTTATTACCCTCAGGGTCGATAACCCAAGCAAATTTACCGTATTCTGAGTCATCAATTTTATCGAGCACGTTACAGCCTTCCTCTTTAAGCACAACAACGAGAGCGTGAAGGTCGTCTACTCGGTAATTGATCATAAATGAGGATTGGCTTGGAGCAAATTGGTCACTCTCATTTGAACTCACTGACCAGATTGTCGATCCGCCAACTGGCTTGCCATCCGAGTCGGCCCAATTGAATGCTGTACCACCCCAATCCTGAACATCCACACCAAGATGAAGCTTGTACCAAGCTTGTAATTTAGCGGGATCTTTTGCTTTGAAGAAGATCCCACCGATGCCAGTGACTCTTTTCATGAAAACCTCCAATGTGTGATTTTAGATTTGCCAGTTGTCTTACGCTTTAATATGCAAACTGGTCAGCCATTCCTAGCGTTATTAGTTATAATGCTAAGTGTGGGTATCGGTCAATAAATATAGAAACAACCTTAAACCGTTTTACAAATTTTTCACGCCTATATTTTGCTTATACATATACTTAGCGAGGGCCAAATCAGACAAGTTTTGTGAATTGGAAAGGGTTTTGTAAATGCCTGCTTGATCCTCTTGGCTTCTGTTTTGTCCTAGCTTTAATTGCCCTTCAATTGTTGTTAATTCGACTTTAAAACCCACTATGCCGGCTAACAACTTTTGTTTGATTTGATCAGTGACTATGTCTCGCGAAACTAACAATTGTGGTTCGTATTTTTTAACGACTTCGTCTACTGCTGTTAATGTCTCTTGGGGATTAAGCAAGGATGCAACGCCATAAGCGTGAACCGCAGTATAATTCCAAGTTGGCACCGCAGGTTGAGTCTTATACCAACTGGGAGAGATGTAAGCATGTGGGCCTGTAAATATGACCAATACATTCTGTCCTTCTAGAGTATGCCAATGAGAATTCGCTTTTGCACAGTGGGCATACAACACACCTTTCTCGCCTTCATCAGCCTTTAACACAAAGGGTAAATGAGTGGCTGATAGTCCGTTATCAGCCGAAATCACCACTCCAAAACCATACTCCTGAATAAATTCATGTTTATCGGTTATTTCATTCATTTTGAATTTATTAGGTGTAAACATATTGTCTTTATACCTTGGTGTTTTCGATGACAGGTTTAGTCAATTTGGCTAGCAGTGCTGACTTAGCAAGTGGCCATTCGGGTTTAATAATGCTGTAAAACACACTGCTACGAATAGTGCCATCTTGTTGAATACGACAATTACGGTGAATGCCTTCATAGGTTGCACCTATAGCCAAAATGGCTGTCCTTGAACGCTGGTTTTTTTCATGTGTTTGTAACGCCACTCTGTTGAGATTGAGTGTTTCAAATGCGTGAGTAAGGAGTAATAATTTGCAGCGACGGTTAACGTAACTTCTTTGAGCGCTGGGTGTTAAAAATGTATACCCAATTTCAATAGCTTTATGTTCCAAAAATATATTGAGATAACTGGTTGAACCAACAATTTTATCCTGAGTTTTATCCACTATTACAAATGGCCGCTGCATATTAAGGCGGGAATTTTCAAGACACGACTCCACCCATAATTTGGTTGCGTCTAAGGTTTCGCAATATTTTGCTGTGGTCCATTGCCAAATGGAAAGATCTTTTCCAGCACGATACAAATCTTCTATATGACAAGTTTGCATCGGTTTAAGGGCCACGTATTCGTCTTCTAACATAATCGATTCTAGAGCCATTATTTTCTCCTGTTTATTAAGATTCGCTATTATTGCTGTATTTTGGTCTAATTTAATCAACCAGTAAGGAGTTTTTAACTAGACCAATGAAAGTATTTAAACTACATAATGCAAACAGTTCACAAGCCAAATATTTGCAACTTGCAGAAACGGTTAGAAATGCCATTAAACAAGGACAACTGACCGCCGGTGATAAGTTGCCATCGGTCAAATCTATAAGCCAAGACTTAGGCGTAAATAGGCATACAGTGATGAAATCTTTAGCTGAACTGGTGGCTGAAGGTTGGATAGAATCAATCCAAAGAGTGGGTTATAAAGTGGTGCATAATTTGCCCATAGAACGGAGCTCTACCTTGGCGCAAGTTAACGATTCGAGTCATCCTACTAATTACCGTTTTGTGCGCTCCGGTAGTCAATTGCCGACTTATCCCGCCAGTGATTGTGAGTACAACTTTGCTGGTGGTCAGCCTGATTTGACGCAGTTCCCTTTTGACGAATTTAAGCGTTGTATGTCTGATGTTTTGTCTAGGCCACAACTTGTTGAATTGAGTTATGGGCAAAGTGCCGGTACGCCTGAATTGATCGAGCAAATTAAGCGCTATCTGCGTAAGTCCAGAGCGATTACTGAACGAGAAGTGGTGATCACTAATGGTTCACAAGAAGCACTGTTTATCGTGGCTCAATTATTATTACAGACAGGCGATAAAGTGGCCGTTGAAGGGTTAGGGTATCCACCTGCTATGTCTGTATTTAGCAGCACTGGCGCTGAGCTGGTGGGTGTAAAGCAAGACGACCAGGGAATGTGCCCAGATGACTTAGAGATACAAATTCTAAAAGGCAATGTTAGATTAATTTACTTAACGCCTTTGCACCAATATCCTACGACTGTGACCTTAACAATCAGTCGCAGAATGGCCATCTATCAGCTAGCTGTTAGGCATAGTATTCCTATCGTAGAAGATGATTATGACCATGAATTCCACTATCGTTGCCAACCTCTTGCTCCTCTCGCTACGCAGGACCCAGCACAACTGGTTATTTACCTGTCTACTTTCTCAAAAATTATGTTTCCCGGTGCCAGAATCGGTATTATGGCGGTAAGTAAAGCCATGGCAAAAGCGGTAACTGAATATCGTCTAATGATTTGTCATAAAAGCAATGTTTTGATGCAAGCAGCTTTAGCCAAATGGATGTCAAATGGTGGTTTTGAACGGCATTTAAGGCGCACAACTCGGCTCAATCTGCAGCGCAGAGATCATGCTATTGCGGTGTTAAAACAATATGACTGTTTTGAGTTTGATATTCCAGATGGCGGTATGGCGCTTTGGGTGAAATTGAAACAGAGTAAAAATGTTAATCAAGCTCCACCCAGCGCTCAGAAGTTAGCTGAAAAGTGTCAACAAATGAGTATCTATGTTCAACACGAAAAACAATTTCAGCTGAATAAAAATAGTGAAGGAGATAATTATATTCGTTTGGGGTTTGCTGGCATGAATGAAGGTAAATTTGCTGATGGTATTGCATTATTAGCCAATAGTTTACACATTAAGAATTAATCATCTAGAGCAAATTATTACTCTAAATAATGATCAGGAAGTATCTATGAAGTTTGTTTTAATTATGGCGCTGATTATAGGGTTGATAATGATGTTATCAACCAGACAGCGTCGTATGTCGCTGACTAAGTCACTTTTTTCTATGATTAATCGTATAGAAGCTAAACTAGCTGGACTGGGTTGTCACAGTACAGTCATTAATGAACTTGAAGTGTTTTACCTTAGCAACACACAACATTTTAATGACGATAAACCTGTGCTGGTGCTGTTACACGGTTTTAGTAGAGATAGTTATGTTTGGAACCGTTTTGCCAAGAGATTTTCAGCACATTATCACTTGCTTATTCCCGACATTAAAGGCCATGGTCAAACGGCTTATCATCCGAGTCATGACTACTCGGTGCCCAGTCAGTGCAAAATGTTATTGGTTTTGTTGGATAAATTGCAGATTTCACGTTTTAGCATAATTGGCAATTCCATGGGAGGGCTGATGGCGGCCAAACTAATAATTGATATACCAGATAGAATTGAAAAATCTGTATTGATCGATCCAGCAGGCGCCAAATCAGAATTTGCCCACTACATGATAGACAATCAAATCAATCCATTTTCACATAAAGTTGAACAGGATTTTTTTGATTTCTATGACCTAATCATGGCAAAACCACCCTATGTACCAAAGTTCATTTTACGTGCATTGGCCAGGCAGTACATCGATAAGCGAGAGCAATATACCCACATGTTTAAGCAGTTTTTCAGGTGTCTAGATTTTTACCCTAATGATTTTCGCTTTGACTATGCTAATGCCATGTTGATTTGGGGGCTTAACGACAAACTCTTACCAGTGGCCGATTACACCCAGTGGAAAACCATGCTTAATTCGAAAACCCATATTTATGAAGACCTCGGACACATGCCTATGGTTGAGGATGTAAAGCGAGTATCAGCGGATATTCTTCGATTTTTGAAAGCTTGAAATTGTTGTAAACCGTCTTAAATCATTACGCAATCAGATATAACTACTATCTAGTTGCCTACATCAGCTTGTATCAAGCTATAATCGCTAAAGTAATTCAACTAGCAGGAACGTTAAACATGCCAAGTTTTGTAATCGAATACGGTGAATCTTTGATGCAACAGATTGATTCAGATAGCCTTATGGATAAAGTGTTTGAAGGAGCTAAGGCGAGTGGCCATTTCCCTACTGAAGCAATTAAACTCCGTATTGAGCCTCGTCCTAAGTTTCGTTTACACGATAAATATAAAGATTTTCTACATGTGTCTGCACATATTTTAAGTGGGCGCAGTGACGAGCAAAAGACGGAAATATCAAATGCCGTGCTTGAGCCTCTTAAGACATTAGGTCTAAAAAGTGTATTTGTTTCAGTGGAAATAGTTGATATTCATCGGGCTAGCTTTACTGAATTCGCTTGTTAGCATATATCAATCCATCTAGATATCTAGATGGATTTGAATGACAAATTAGCAGACCTTCATCAGACCTGTTTCTGCCAGTAACTGCACACTTTTTAAACGTGCATTAGCATCATGGATCGGCATTGACACAATTAATTCATGTACATTAGTAGCTTCAATAAATTGACTGAGTTTATCGGTTACCGTTTGTTTTGAGCCAACCATTGCGTAACGTAATATATTTGACAACATCGCTTGGTCAGCGTCAGTGCATATCTTGGACAAGTCATCCACAGGTCTGGCGAAGGGGCGATTCACGCCGCGGCGCAAATTCATAAATTGTTGTTGAACAGAGGTAAATAAGTAGTCTGCTTCTTCGTCACTATCGGCCACTACCGCCATAAGGCCAGCCATCATATAAGGTTTTTGAGCTTGCTCTGATGCCTGAAATGTTGCGCGATAAAGACTGATAGCATCGAACAGTTGATCTGGTGCGAAATGTGAAGCAAAAGAGTAGGGCAGTCCAAACTGACCAGCAAGTTTGGCACTATACAAACTTGAGCCTAATAACCAAATTGGTACATGTGTATTCGCACCTGGCACAGCAACAATATTTTGCCCCGCTGTTGGCCCGCTAAAGTAATGCTGAAGCTCACGAATATCATCAGGATAATTATCGACTTCAGACGTGAGGTTACGTCTTAATGCTCTGGCTGTGGCCATGTCAGTGCCTGGAGCACGTCCTAATCCCAAGTCTACTCGATCGGGATATAATGTTGCTAAGGTGCCAAATTGTTCTGCGATCACTAGTGGTGAATGGTTAGGTAACATCACACCCCCAGAGCCAATTCTAATTTTAGAGGTTGCGGCTGCTATGTGACCCAGTACCACAGCCGTAGCCGAACTAGCCACGCCAAACATACCATGATGTTCCGCCAACCAAACCCGGTTGTAACCTGACGCTTCAGCTTGAACCGCTAGTTTACGAGAGTTATTAAATGCGTTGGCAATGCTCGAACCTTCGGCAATGGGGGCGAGATCAAGTATTGAGAATGGTAGGGTCATAAATTGCCTAATGGATTTAACCTAATTGAATGAGCATTATCATAAGTGAATCAAGCGAGTTGTTCAGAAATGTTTTTGCTTTATGGCTCATATGGCACAATCAATAAAACGAATATTTATAAAATAGATATCAATTAGACGCGTTAAATCGCGTCTAATTGATTTTCTGGTGCGGCTTTAATAAACGCCTCCAATTGATTACAGTTTTGATAAGCCTGCATAATTTTAGGAAATAAAGTCATATCAACTTCGAAGCGCAAAGCGTTATACACCTGTGGGATCAAATAAATGTCGGCTAAGGTTATTTGTTCGCCAAAGCAGTATTGAGTTTTTGCTAACATACTTTCTAACGCGACAAACCCTTCGACTATCCAGTGTTTATACCAAAGCAATTTTTGCTGGGCATCAACTTTTAAGTCAACTGTAAGGTAATTGAGTATGCGTAAATTGCACACAGGATGGATGTCGCAAGCAATTATATCCACAAAACTTTGAATTTTAGCCGCCTGAAAGGGAGCAGGCGGTAACAATGTTGAGCTGGGATATAGCTTATCTAAATAACTCAGAATAGCCCCAGACTGGGCTAGAAACCGGCCATTGTCGACTTCTAAACAGGGCACTAATCCTTGTGGTTGTTTAGTTAAGTAGTCAGGGTTTTTATGCTCTTTTTTTAGCAGGTTGACTGGAACGATACTATGCTCAATCTGCTTTAAGTTTAGGCCGATTCTGACTCGATAAGCGGCAGATGAGCGATAATAACTATAAAGTTTTATACTAAATGTGCTCATGGTTAAACCTATACCTTTGCTGGCAAAACAGTCGCAACCACTTCTCCAAAACCAATTCTGGCCGCACCGTCTTTACTGCAAGATGCACGCATAATAATACTGTCGCCATCTTCTAAAAAGGTACGCTTTTCGCCATTGGGTAAGTCGAACGGCGTTTTACCACCTTTGCTCAATTCAAGTAACGAACCTGCTTCTTCATATGAGGGACCCGACTGGGTGCCTGAACCTAATAAATCCCCAGAACGCATGGCACAACCATTACTCGCATGATGGGTGATCAGTTGCGCCGGTGTCCAATAAGAATATTTAAAATTGGACTTAGATAATTGAGCCATCTGTTGATTACTTTCACGCATAGTTGGCGTCTGAATAAAACAGCTTAAGTCGATATCTAAACCACCACTTTGGTTATTTTGTTCACTGCTTAAATGTGGCAGAGGTTGAGGATCGGATTCTGGGCGAGTAAAGACAGTACGATAAGGCGCTAAGGCTTCCATGGTGACTATCCAAGGCGAAATAGTTGAAGCAAAACTTTTCGCTAAAAATGGCCCTAATGGTTGGTATTCCCAGGCTTGAATATCACGGGCTGACCAATCATTGAAAATACAAACACCAAACAAGTGTTGTTCAGCCTTTTCAATGTTGATTATCTCACCCATTTCGGTACTTTTACCTACAAATAAACCCATCTCCAATTCGTAATCCAAACGTTTGCAAGGGCCAAAACTAGGTTCTGTTGCATCAGGTGCTTTAGTTTGTCCTACAGGGCGGTGAAATCTTTGACCAGATATGCCAATAGTAGAAGAACGCCCATGGTAACCGATTGGTATCCATTTATAGTTAGGTAACAATGGGTTATCTGGTCGAAATAATTTACCAATTGCAGTGGCATGATAAATAGAGGTATAAAAATCAGTGTAATCACCAATATGGCAAGGCATTGAAAATTCTACTTCTTGCTGACTGATAAGGGCAGGAGACAATGCGCTTTGTAAATCAGAATCGCTACGCAACGCTTTGGATAAAGCTAACCTTAAGGCCGAGTTTACTTCTTCACCTAAGTCCATTAAAGCATTCAAGGTCGATTGACTAGCCGCTTGTAATGCCAATTGAACACTGCCTGAAAAAATATTGGCATTCGCCACAACCGCCAAATCAAGCACTTGATCGCCAATCGCCACTCCACCTCTAAATTCTTCGTTTGTTCCCTGACGTCTAAATATGGCAAAAGGTAAATTCTGAATCGGAAAGTCACTTTCATTGTTGGCAGAACTGACCCAACTCGTTAGATTGATATCGTGTGTTTCATTGATCATTAACATATTTTTTCTCTTTGTATTTTTAGCTATGAGCTACGAGCTAGTGGCTCGAAGCTTTAGGTTGCTCTTAAGCTTTTCCATCAAAATGTTTGTTTAAATTTGCCCAACAATCCAGATAATCTTTTTGTTTAGTGGTTGAGTGTAACGAAAATTCTGTGGGTGCTATCACATAGCGAGACTCAAACATAAAGGCCAAAGTATTGTCATATTTTTGTGGACTAAGTGGTGTGTTTGATGCTTTTTCAAAAACCTCAGCTTCTGGTCCATGGGGCGTCATACAGTTATGTAAACTCATGCCACCAGGCTCAAAACCTTTTTCTTTAGCGTCGTATACGCCATGCACTAAGCCCATAAATTCACTCATCACATTTCTATGATACCAAGGGGGCCTAAAGGTATTTTCGGCCACCATCCAACGCGGTGGAAAAATCACAAAATCCATATTAGCGGTACCTGGTGTATCAGAAGGTGAGGTCAGTACGGTAAAAATTGATGGGTCTGGGTGATCAAAACTCACTGAATTAATCACATTGAAACGAGATAAATCGTATTTATACGGTGCACTGTTACCGACCCAAGCGACCACATCTAAAGGGCTGTGATCTAACTCAGCTTGATATAACTCACCGCAAAACTTAGTGACTAAACAACTGCTTTGTTCACTGTCTTCAAAGCATGCGGTGGGATAACAAAAGTCTCGTTGATTAGCAAAACCATTTGCACCAACGGGCCCTCTTTCTGGCAAGGTAAAAGGTGAACCATAGTTTTCACAAAGGTAACCACGGATAGGTTCTCCCATGGGGTTTATTTGAAACTTAATGCCACGAGGAATAACTAAAATTTCACCGGGTTTTACATGGAGTAAGCCTAACTCGGTGCGGGCGGTTAATTCCCCTTTCTCTGGCACAAATAATAACTCACCATCTGCATTGCAAAAGTAACGATTTTCCATGTCTTTATTTGCTGAATAAAGATGAATACCTATGCCTATTTGTGTGTTTGCATCGCCATTGGCTGCGACTGTGGTGAGCCCATCAATAAAATCAGTGGGTGTTTCTGTGATCGGTTGGGCGTCCCAGCGCATCACATTGGGTGGGCAAGGTTGACCGTTTAAGGGGGCAGTGCGCAGCAGTCCTTTATCAATAGGTGAATAATCGCCCATGCTAATTGAAGGCCTTATTCGGTACATCCAAGTGCGTCGGTTTTCATGCTTAGGCGCGGTAAAAGCAGTACTACTAAATTGTTCAGCGTACAAACCATAGGGGCATTTTTGAGGATTGAATTGGCCAATTGGCAAAGCGCCTTTTAACGCTTCTGATTCATGTTCATTGTTAAATCCATGGGAATAACAAATATCACTTGGTTTAGTCATTGGTTGATCCTTTTGAATACGCTTGCAATATAGTCTCATATGAAACTATATTACTGTTATTATCAAACTTTATTCCGTTTCCCTTTGCTGTATTTTTTTCTTTACGCAAAATATGTTGGTAACAAAAAATGCAAAATTTACCCCCTGATGTTGTGCAACTCACTCAATTTGTACCCTACCGAATGGTTCACTTGGCAGCGAATATAAGTTTGGCGTTATCAAAAATTTATAAACAAGAGTTTAATATCACTATTCCAGAATGGCGAGTTTTGGCTCAGTTAGCACAGCAGCAAAAATTGTATTCCAAAGACATTGGTGAAATCACATCAATGGATAAGTCAAAAGTGTCTCGAGCAGTAAAAGCTTTAGAAACTAAACATTACCTAATGAGACAAACAGATAATAAAGATAACCGCGCAGCTTATTTGTCTTTAACCACTCAAGGTAGGTCGCTATATGAAAAAATCGCACCTAAAGCGTTGCAATGGGAAAGGCAATTTATTGCTGTGTTGGAGCCCAGTGAACATCGGGATTTAATGAGGATTCTGCAAAAGCTGGATCAACAAGTGTTGTTAATTTAGGTGATTACTCCTTTATATTAAAGGGCTAAAACAGCAAACGGAAAGCGCTATAGTGCAAAAATTGATTGAGGTATGTTTAAAATTAAATAATTTTTGGTATTAACCTTCATACATTGTTGCACTATCACTACTATTTAACTGCAATTCACTGCTATATTCTGCTACCTAGTCATCAGTTTATATGGAAAGTGTGCAATGACCCCCAGTGTTTGGAACAGTATTTTTTTAAAGGTTTTATGCATTATTTCAATATTCGTCAGCCCTATGAGTTTTGCGTTTAGTCAGAAAGTACTCGATCAGATACTTGAACAAAGCCCTGATAGCATGAAAATTGGCTTAATGGCGCTTGCCGCAGTGTTTGTGTTTTTATTATTATTAGCCATTATTTTCAAAGTTCAACTTGCAAGTTCACGTAAAAAACAAAAAAGACATGATAAAGAATTAACCGACAAACAATCTTTACTCAACGATTTTAAGGTTGGCATGTTGCACGTCAACTTAGCCGGTGAGATTATTTTTGCGAATAGAGTGGCTGCCTTTTTTCTTGGTAGTAAAGAAGACAAGTTAGTGAATCGACCTTTGCTTGAAGTGTTTTCTGATGAAGTGCAAGATTCAATTAGCGCGGCTTTAGCCTCTAACCAATATGTACCACTTCAAACCTATGTGGCAGCTAGTAAGCGCCATTTACAGTTAGGTTTCAGTAAGCAGTCCGATATCAGTCATAACGTTGCGAGCGTTATCTCTCTTGCTGATGTCAGCAATTATCAACATCAAATTGAACAACAATCTCTTAGTTTAAATAGCTTAAATCAAGGACTACAACAAAGTGGTTTAGCTAAACTCACAATTGATTTTGAGGACAATACTTTTACTTCAGATCAGCTGTTTGCTGATTTGTTATTGGCCGCTGAGCCGTTAAAAGGTGAGTTGAATCAGCTCAAAAAAATGCTTAAAAGCCAAGTCGTGTATGAATGGGAACAAGCCTTAGAAGCGAGTAAAAAACAGCATGAAATGGACATCACTAGTGAGTTCTTACTGGTAGATAAGAACCAAATAGACAGCCAAGGAAGTGAGCCCAAAGACCCACAAGAGCAAAACACTATCGCCCTTAGGTTAGTAGGCCTAAGTAGAAATAAAAATGATAAAGGCGACACCACTCGTTTAGACTTTTTAGTGCAAAGCCTGTCTGAACTAGAACATCAAAAAAACTTACTACAAGCTAGCCAGCAACAAGTTAATACATTGCTAACAACCAGCCCTAGTGCCGTTTATTTATTGGATGAACAAGGTAAGTTTATTGATTGTAATGCAGCTTTTGAGTCAATGTTTAAACAAAAGCTGTCAAAAATTAAACATAAAAGCATTCAAGAATTGGACATATTACCTGCTGAATTTAGCCGCCTGCATACCGAAAACAATGCTAACTTTAGTGCTGTGAATGCTGGGCATGACAAAGAATTTGAATTGTTGTTTGCGGATGAGGTACTTCACACACTTAAATTAAAGTTAAAGTTCTTTCAAGGTAAAGATAAAAAACGCGCCGGTGTGGTAGGGGTGATTCAAGACATTACCGAACTAAAACTGACCAAAGACCAGCTAGAACAAGAGCGAAAACATTTTATTACTATTTTGGACTTAGCACCTGTTGCCGTGGCCACCATTGACGCCGAAGACCGAATTGTGCGAGCCAATATAGCGATGACAGACCGATTAGGTTTAAGTGAAAGGGAACTGAAAAAAGACACCTTTTATCAGCTATTCAACGACTCAAGCAATGCAGGTAAGGCAGCCAAACAAATTCAACAGACCGGCAGATTGCGAAATTTTGTAGCGCATTTAAAAGGTAAAAATGACGAATTACACCCCAGTGAATTACATGTCGATTTACTGAATAAAGACAAACAAGAGTATTTGTGCTGGATCTCGGATCGTACTAAAGAGCAGTTCCATCAGGATAAATTTGATGGTTTGTTGCAACATAGCAGTATGCCTATGGCGATTTTAGGTGAACAAGGCTTCAGCAAACTAAACCCTGCTGCCTGTGCCTTTTTTAACGTTCAAGATGAACATGAATTATTTGGTCGCACGCCTTTTGCAGCTGAACTAAACCTAGACCAACAAGCATCTGAAGAACTCGAAAGACATTTAACGAAAGTGAAGTTAGATGGTCAGGCTAAATCCTTACAATGGGAACATCAGGTTGGGAATACCTCTTTGCCTTGCCAAGCGACCTATGTGCCAATGTATAAGGGGCAAGACTTTGACTCTATTCTTTGTATTTGGACGGACTTTAGAGATTTACAACAAGCAGATGAAGCACGTATTGAAGCGCTAAACTTACATCAAGCTGCTGAGAAAGAAGTCGCCGAAAAACAACAGTTGTTACGCAGCAGTCAAGATCAGCTGGCGAGCAAAGTTAAAAACTTAGCCGACACCGAATCTAAACTACAAGCAGCACAAGAAGATCTATCAGAAAAACAAAGTGAATTTAGTGACCTACAACAGGCTCATCAGAGTGTTACAGATAATCTGCAAGAACTTCAGCAAGACTACAATCAAAGTCGTTCTCAGCTTAGTGATGCACAACAGGCGAATAGCGAATTGGCTTCTCAACTAGAAGAATCTACCGCTAAAGTATCTGGGCTTCAGGCTCAGCGTAATCAAATTTCCGACGCCCTGCAAAATAGTGAGAAAAAGTATCAATCTGCCCAGCAAGAGTTGATTGAAAGTGAGCGAAACGCCGAAAACCTGAAACAAGAACAACTCAGTCAACAAGCCAAGATGGATGATTTTGTTTCGGAAATTGATGGACTTAAAGAGTCTATCGAACAAAAAGATTTACAGATTAATGAAGTAGGCGGTCAAATAAATTCTTTACAGTCTGAATTGTCGAGTTCTGGGCACGCTACTGAAAAACTGCGTCAATTATTGATTAATCAACGTAAAGCGAGTGAAGCAGCTGAAGAGCAACGTAGAAACCTTGAGCAGACCTATAAAATAGCTGAATCAGAATTATCCAATAAAGTGCGTCACGTTGAACATTTGCAAAATGAAATGCAAAAATTCGAAGAAATGTCGAATCAACAAAAAGGTGATATGCAACAGCAACAAAGCCAGCTAATGCAAGAATTAGAGGCCAAACAGCAGCAATTGCAAGAAACTCAACAAGTCTTAGATGAAACCAAACTGGCTGCCGAACAAGAAAAAGAAGCCAAAGAACAACAGCAAAATCAATTAGATATATTGCAACAAGAACTGGCTGAAATGGAACAGCACAGTCAGAAACAACAACAAGAAATGGCAGAAACAGAGCAAGAATGGCAAACCCAACAACAACAAATTCAACAAGAGTTGGCCGCCAAACAACAGCAGTTGCAAGATACCGAACGTACTTTGCAGCAAGCTAAAGAACAAAGTGAAGCGGAAAAAGCCGATAAAGAGCAACAGCTTGCTCAGTTCGAAAAATTACAAACTGAACTGGCGGAAGTTGAGCAACGCAATACCCAGCAGCAGCAACAGATAGCGCAAAGAGATAGCGAATATCAGCAACAACAAGAACATATGCAACAAGAGCTAAAGGCTAAACAGCAACAGTTGCAAGACACTGAGCAAAATTTAAGCCAAGCCAAAGAACAAACTGAAGCAGAGAAGAAACAACAACAATCCTTGTTCGAAAAATTGCAGCATGAACTAAGCGAAATGGAGTCCCGTAACGAGCAGCAACAGCAACAGATGGCAAAAAGTGATGAAGAGTGGCAATTACAACAACAAAAAGTACAACAAGAGTTAATCGCCAAGCAAGAACAGTTGCAACAAACAGAACAACTATTATCACAAACCAAACAGCAAACAGAAGCAGAAAAGGCAGCAGAAAAAGCAGAGAAGGAACAACAACAAGCGCTGTTCGAAAAGCTGCAATCTGAACTGGCAGAAATGGAACAACAAAGTACCCAGCAACAACAAAAAATAGCTCAGAGCGACCAAGATTGGCAAAAACAACAACAAGCGTTGAAAGACGAAGTTGAAGCTAAACGCCAACAATTACAAAATACGCAAGGTAACTTGGACGAAATCAAGCGCCAAGCAGATGATGAAAAACTGGCGCGTCTTGAACAACAACAAAAACTTGAGCAATTGACCGTTGAACTAACCGATGTAGAGAGTCGTGCGGTTAAACAAAAAGAAATGATCGAAGGCAGTGATGAGCAATGGCGTAAACACCATGCTGAAATTGAACAACAAAAAGTACAGTTGCAACAGGCGTTAATTGAAGCGGAAAAACAAAATAGTCAAATGCAGCAAAAACTTGAAGGAAACTTAGAACAACTTCAACACGCTGAATCACAAGTATCAGAAACCCAATCGGGCGAACAAAAATTGCAAGATGAACTCAATCAAGCGCGTAATGAAGCGGAGCAGTTGCAACAACGTATACAACAACAAGAGGAACATGAACGTAAATTACAAGAGCAGCTAGAACAGCAACAGCAAAGTTTGCAGGGCAGTGAACAAAACATTCATTCTTTAGAGGAAAAACAGGCGCAATTAACCGAACAATTAAAAGCGGTACAACAAGAATATTCAAACAGTAAAGAAACCTTAAGTGATCAACACAACAATCAGGCTGAGTTAGCACAGCAGTTACAAAAACTGGAGCAGGACCTACAGAACAGCCAATCTCAATTAAGTGATAAAGAAAATGCCCTGCAGGAAGCGAAACAAGAGCTAGCGTCTAATCAGGCCAAGTTAGCTGATCAAGAAAATGCATTGTTATCTGCCCATAAAGAGGAGTTGCAACAAGCCATTGAGCAGCAACCCATACAAGAAGATAAAGCCCCCTCTGAAATTGCTAAAATAGCTATGCCGGGTAATCCTACAGTCTGGTTCGATTTATTGCCCTATTTACAGAATCAAAATGTGACTAAACCTTTGCCTGTTGCCTTAAATGAGCTGATGGATGAGCTGGAAAACGGTATTAAACAAACAAATAATGCGGTAGATGAAGACGATGTAACCTCTATTTTGCGCGGCGCACGTAAACTAGTTATTGTGGCTAATAAAGTAAACTCTGAAGCATTGACCGATGTAGTGACTAGATTGGAAGCAGACTGTCGCGAGGGGTTGGTAGATAATATCGCTATCTCGTGGCCTACCGTTCAACGTTCACTGAATAACACCTTAAGAGTGATTTATTCGCATTTGAATAACTGATATTAAAGAGTTGTTTTAGGCTGTTTTAAGAATAGGTTAGGCCAAAGCCATAAGGAAATAACGGGTTGTAATTTTTATCGCCCTTGTTCACTTTGGGTTGCGAGAATTGTGGCCAGCTAAAGGATAACTTGCCACTGAAATTATAATCACCAAATAACACATCACTTACCCCTTGGCCTTCAGAGCCCGGTAACCATGCTGCTACAAATGCATTCGACAGGGCCAACTCTTTTTCAATAATGAGGGGTCTTCCAGAAACCAAAATAGCAATTACGGGCACACCTTTTTCGGTGATGTTTTTGATGGTTTGTAAGTCTTCAGGATACAATTTATTGAGTTCAAGAGAGTCACCACTGGCACGCAGTAATTTCACTTGACCATGAATTTGAGAGCCTGCTTCAATAATATCTTTATCGTCACCTCGAATATCGCCCATACCCTCAGCGTAAGGTGTTTCACCAATTACCACTATAGCAATATCAAAGTTATCAGCTGTGGCTTCTAGGCCATCGCCATTTAGACTTAACTGAGCCCCTGGGGCCTGTTGTTTAATCCCTTGCCAAATTGAGGTGCCACCTACAATTTCTTCATTGCCAGATACGCCTTGCCAATTGATAGTAAAACCACCACATTGGTGACCAATATTATTTGCGTTTTTCCCCGCGACTAAAATTCTGGCATTCTTTTTAATAGGCAGGATGTTATTGCTGTTATTTAATAACACCATGGATTTTCTTACCGCTTCACGGGCTACTTGACGATGTTCTTCGCTGCCAAATGAATTATGGTTTGACCATTTTCTCAGAGTAGGACGAGGTTTATCAAATAATCCAAAAGCAAATTTCACTGATAATATACGTCTAACTGCATCATCAATTCTGCTTGTAGATACAGTGCCTAGTTCAATATGGCTTAGTAAATTCTCTATAAAAAGTTGCCAATTTCTGGGCACCATGAACATGTCGATACCTGCATTTACCCCTTGTGCCACCGCTAAATAAAAATCGTCTTCTAGATAATCAATGCCCTGCATGTCTGAGATCAGAATGCCTTCAAAGCCCATTTTTTGTTTGAGGATATCGACCAATAAGAATTTGTGGGCATGGCATTTGTCACCATTCCAACTACTAAAAGACACCATAATACTTAATACACCAGCTTGGGTCGCAGCGATATAAGGCTTTATATGGGTGGCATTTAATTGTTCCCAACTTAGGACTGTATCGCCCTGATCTACACCATATTGTGTTCCACCATCACCCACCCAATGTTTGGCACAGGCCAAAATATTGTCTTGATTGAGATTGCCCTGCAGGGTTTCGATCATTTCTTTAGCATATTTGGTGACTAGTTCTGGGTCTTCAGCATAACTTTCGTAATTACGTCCCCAATGATAATCCTGCGCAACAGCTAAATTGGGAGCAAACGCCCAATCAACGCCAGTGGCTAAGACCTCTTTACAGGTAACCTCAGCAATACGTTTAATCAGATCCGCATCGTTGGCCGCACCTAAGCCAATATTGTGCGGGAATATGGTGGCCCCTTTTACGTTGTTATTGCCATGAATCGCATCTAATCCATACAGAATAGGGATGCCAATATGTCCAGAGTCTTGCACAGTAGATGCCGCCCAATAAGCATCATTCATCTGCACCCATCCTTTCGGAGAGTTGTCATCAGGGTAAGAGCCAGCGCTACTTAATATGGAACCTAAGTGGTAGTGTTTTGCTTCTTCTGGTGAACAGGTCATACGTTCTGCTTGAGTCATTTGCCCAATTTTTTGTTCGAGAGTCATTGTGTTCAACAAATGTTCAACTTTTTTTTGTATCGATTTGTTTTGTAGTACTTTATTCATTAATGATCTCAAAGCCGTAACTGATCTCTATTGGTTTGGTAAAAAGCAAATATTTAATTATTATTAACCATATTTCAATATGGCTATTACACAATCTAAAATCGCCTAAATGGACTGATAACGGGGCAAAATAGACCCTAATGTTACCTATTTAAATTATTTACTAGGCTCGCTCTCAATTTCCTTGCGATTTGTTGACTAATAGGCGCTAAAACGCCTTTTTTATCATCAGGAATATGAGTTTGTTGTTGTGGCGAAAACACATAGTGTTCAAAGATATCTCGCCAAACATCGCGCTGAGCTTGTGGTAAATCTTTAATACTTAATAAAGCATGATTGAGCGCATCCATAGGTGCTCCCAAATGATTATCTACTTGACGCCACCAATAATTAACTAGGATATTGAAGTTAGATAAGCCTTCAACATGATGCCACCACATACTAGGGATAAAAATAGCATCACCAGCTTCTAGGTTAGCGACTTGGGCGTATTCCATGGCCTGTGCAAACTTAGGGTATTTGACTAAGTCGGGCTGGTGAAAATCCACTAAACTGGCGGGCTGCCCAGCGGGTGTGAAATCTAATGGGCCGATATAAAGGTTGTCTAATTGATTAGGCGGAAACAGGGTGAAACGTCTTGTCCCCGCAGCAACACAGGCAATGTTATCGGTAACGTCATAATGCGCAGCTATACGAGATTGATTACCAATCCACATACTAATTAAGGGTTTATCTGCCAGAGTAGGGATGTCATTGTGTTGTCTGAATCCCGGTAAAATATGATCAACTGAAGTGGAACCCATATATAAACCGGGCGGCTCAGACAAATGCTCATACTCGGCAAGTTCGTCCAACACTTTATCAAAAGTAGTGGTGGTAGGAGTGAAGTTAAAACCGCTCAAATCATCATTATAAAAAAAACGCCCTTGGTGTTTGGCATCTGCCGCAAACGCACGAATTTTATTTTGATTATAGTGTTGTCTAAGATAGCTTTGAGCAGCCTGATTAGATTCTGTTGCTTGTTTTACTAAGGGCCAATCTTTTATTAACCCTCGCAGCACTACCGGGGTCGATGAACAAAGTAATTCTGGCGTTAAACTATCGTTAGTAGCTTCAGATATTTCTTGAATATGTTCTATTCTTTCAAACATGGTCTATTTAAGAAGACGATTTTTTAGTGCAATTAAATGACTCATATTTGGCATAGACGCCAAAATCATATGAATCGCTTTTAAATAACCTAAACGGTGAAAATCAGCTACAACTTGGTCAGAAAGTTGCGCCACTTTTTCTTCATTAATAGTATATAAAAAATTCATAGCATGCTTAGAGTCATCGTCTAAGGTGACTTTTATTTCTACAGACTCTATTAAGTCATGTTGTTGCAAGGAATCAATAAAGGCTTGGGTTTGCTGGTGACCTTGGTGAATAGCCATCAAGGTAGTACTCATTTGTTGTAAATAAGGACTCTGACCTCCTTGTGGTAAAAACACCGCTTCACCTTGGTTATAGCTAATCCTAGGGCTGTCCATATCAATATGTATAACTGGCTCTTCGCTAATCACTCCATCTTCATTGCTTTCTTGAAAACCAATTAAAAATGGCCGTCTTTGGATACTTAAGGGTAAATAGCTAGCTTGCCATCCAGCATCGGTTAGAAACAAGTTTTCTTCACCGGCTAAACCAAACAATGCAATGGCTTCAAATTGTCCTGTTTGAGCATTTTTTTGAAAAAATATGGGGTAGTGGGCTTGTACATCTCGAAACTCAGAGAGAAACACATGACTATAGCTACTGTTATCACCAAACTCAGGTGTATGCTGGGTGATCACATGGACATCTTTGTGGTTGATGTTATCCAATAATTGATGATTGGGCATGTACTTTCCTTTAAATTTTTTGTAAGCCATATTGCTTTATTTTATTGATCAACTCTCGGTTGTTTGGTAACCCGGCGAGCAATTTTTGGGTGAGTTGCGCATTATTTTGAAAGGTCATCTGGGCTAATTCAATATTATCCGAACGTCTCGTGGTATGGCGCGCAGTTGTCTCAAAACCCATCCCATAAAGTACGTATTGGTAACTAGCTGAGGGGAACACTTCATCGGCATGATCAAAGTCAAGTTGCCAAGGTGACTCGTAACGCCAAAGTTTTAATAGTGTCTGTAAGTCTTCAGGGATAGATTCAACTAAACAGTTGTCGCGCCAATATTGAGTGTCTGTTCGTTTGGTTAAAATATAGTGTAACTTTAGAAAATCGATGATCCTGTCCCAGCGATACAAAAATTTATCATTAAAGCGTTTCGCTACAATATCCATAACCTCGCGATTGGCGGGCAGTTGTTCACTTATCATCGCAGCCGATAATTCGACTAAGACCAGGGCTGAGGCCTCTAAAGGCTCTAAAAATCCTGCGGAAAGGCCTACTGCAACACAGTTTTTGTGCCAAAATAATTTTCTATGGCCTGGATTTATGGGGATTTTTCTAATACTTATTTCATCGGCTTGTTGACCTAGAGATGGTCTGATGTAGTCACGTAATTCTTTTTCAGCTTTTTCAACAGTAGTGTGGGCAGATGAAAACACATGACCTACACCGCGCCTAGAGGGTAGGCCAATGTCCCAAATCCAGCCGGCACTTTGCCCAGTAGATATGGTGTGTGAGGCAATTGCATCGTTTTCAGTTTGATAAGGCACGTGCACAGCCAAGGCCGTATCGTTAAACAGAATATGCTTTTTACAGATAAACGGGATGTTGTAATGTTTACCTAATAACAGTGAGTTAAAACCGGTGCAGTCAATAAACAGATCGCCTTTAATATCACCATGTTGTTTGGTGCTGACTGAGGCAATATCACCGTTTTCTGAGGCGTTAACTGCGGTGACATGATCTAAAACATGTCTAACCCCCAATTTTTCTGTGCAATGTTTTTGTAAAAATGCAGAAAACTTACCCGCATCTAAATGATAAGCATAATTGGCGACATGGGCATATTCAGGGGTAGTGATCTGTTTTGGTGCTAGGCCCTTTTCACACAAATGCCCTTGAAAACTCACTGCATCGGCGAACGATACTTTTGCTGACTGAGGTTGCCAGTAGGGGGCTAAATTAATTTTTTCATAACCTTCAGGCAACACTAACGGATGATAATAAAAATCATCTTCGTCGCCTGTTACCCATTTTGCAAATTTGGCACCTTGCTTAAAAGACGCATCACATTCACGAAAAAATTCAGTTTCATCAATACCCATTTTCTGCAGAGTGCCGCGCATAGTAGGCCAAGTGCCTTCGCCCACACCTATAGGTTTAACATCCGGGGATTCAATTAAAGTGACCTTAATTCCAGACTCAGAATTCGCCATATGTTCAGCTGCAATCACTCCGGCAGTTAACCAACCGGCAGTGCCGCCACCGACAATAGTGACTTCTCGGACTAAATTATCCAATTTTAACACTCCAAATTATTCTATGAAATTTATGATACGCGTTCTTTACGGATTAAAAAACTAAAGGGTTTTATCGAATGTGAAGTTATTCATCATTTTACAAAAAAGCCGCTGACATCAGCGGCTTTTATATGGCTTGTTACACCTTAGAAAGTATAACGCGCTCCCAGAGCATAGCGAGGGCCATATTGACGAGCAAATAAGAACTGCTCTTCGTAACGGCCATAACCCTGTTCAGTTTCATTAGTGATATTAATTCCCTCAAAGAATACTGTGAGTTCATCCGTTATATCATAATTTACGCTGATATCAGTTTGTGCATATTCTTTACCAAACTGAGGAGGTGCTTCTGCACTACCTTGAGCTTGACCAACCCCAATTAGGTAGTTATCACGCCAAGCGTAAGTGACTTTAACTGACAAGCCATCTTTTTCATAAAACACCTGGAAGTTAGCAGAATCACTTAAGCCTACAAGAGGAGACTGTTGATCAAAACTTTCTATATCGTATTTAACGTCTCCGTCAACTAGAGTGAAGTTAAAACCACTACCAAAACCGCTCTCTCCAAACATATGCTGCACAGCAAACTCAATACCATCTACAGTTCTAGTATCACCGTTTGTAGGTTGACTGACTCGCCATTCCATTAGAGGGTCATTACTGTTTTGGAAAACAATAGTATTGCCTGTAATAGCGTCAAATGTACCGCCACCATTGTCGATGATTTGCTGCCAAACGGCACCATCAGAAGGCACAAAACTTGGGTCGCCAGACGCGCTCACTAAATCACTAATAGCTTGCGTTGCTCTTGGGCCAATAAGTGGATCTGTCAAACCCTCTACAGTGATCGTTTCACTGGTAGTGGTGATAAAGTTTTTCACGTCTTTCTGGAAATAACCTAGAGAAACATAACTAGCATCGTCGTAATAATATTCTACAGACAAGTCAAAGTTGGTTGATTCAAAAGGCAGCAAGTTAGTATTACCTTGACTTCCTGTTCTGCTACCCGGCTTTGGACTGCCAGATAAGGAACGTATACCGACTAGGTTACCCAGAGGTGCACGAGTAATCGTTTTGCCCCATGACATGCGGGCTATAATTTCATCTGTCACTTCAACTTTGATATCTATAGTCGGTAAAGTCACATCGTGCTCACCTACAAAACTCACATCTTGTGCGCCGCCTGATTCGTAGCGTAATTGCCACTCAGTGGGGTTTGACCAAACTATTTGATCTTCAACTCGCTGAACTACATCACTGGTGACGTCTGTTTTTTCATAACGTACACCTAGATTAATATCTACCGGCATATCTGCTACTTCGAAATAAAGCGCACTTTGTAAATACACAGAAGTTGTTTCTTCGTTTACTGCTCCAGAGTTGGTACTGGATAACGCAGTATCGAAGGGGTCAAGTGGCACACTATCGAAGAAGTTAACCATACGGGCCACTGTTTCTGCAAAGTCAAAGGTATAATAGTAGTTAGTGGTTAAATCACTGCCACCGCCATCTAAGGCATCAAGCAGACTTCCAGTATCTTGGCGGGTAAACATACTGTCAGGAAAAACAGCTTCATTGCCAAGGTAACCATTAGGTCCTATATTACCACTTCCTGTTCCAAACCCACCGATACTTTGCTCAGTACTCGCCACACCAAATTTAATATTGGCTAAGAAACTATCGTCTGGGTTCACCCATTCACTATGTAATTGGTATTGTTTTACGGTTGATTCACCTTCACCTTTGCTGAATTGACCAAAAAGTGGATCAAAATCATTAGGACTGGCTTCAGCTGCACCGTCAGGCCAAGTCATAGCAAAATTTGGTACTTCGCCAGTAGAGTAATCATAAGTCTTAGTGACAATGTTATTAGGCGCAATGATAACGCTACCTGCATTGCCACTGCCCTTATCTCCGCCAGTATTAGTCGCGTTTGAGGAATCGTGGTAATCAAACTCTACGTGAATATCGTCTGTTACTTGCCAATCAAAATTAAACCCTACAGATTCAGCTTCAACTAAAAACGTATTAGCGCCTACAGAATGTGCATAATCATTAGCTGTTTCAGTAAAGTTAATGGCAGTACCATTTTCATCTAGCTGATAGTTAGTAAGGTTGCCACCCCAGTTAAACCAGATACCAAAGCCACGTGTTTCAGTGGCTGTTTGTGCTTCTGTGCGAGTATAATCGAGACTAAAAGTCATGGCATCAGTTGGCGCATATTGTAATGTCACTTGGCCATTGGTTCTGGTGCGCTGCACATCAGCAATATCGTAGGATATTTGTCTTGGGAAATAAGTATGTCCTAGTTTTTCACCCTCAGAATCTACGCCACGTAAATCTATTGCATTGTCACCAGTAAGCCCACCGGTTCCTTGATCGGCTTGCCATCCAGGAATGTTTGCACTTTGCTGTTGAAAGTCACGACCTTGGTGAGACAAAGAAATAGCGATACCAATAGTATTGTCAGCAAAAGTATTGCTATACAAGGCTGCTATTTCTGGAGTGACAGAGTCTCCCTCTACATTGGATGTGTCGCGTATACCTTTGCCCGAAACTGAGTATTTTAGTCCAGGAGAAGTAAGGGGTTGAGTGGTCACGATATTAACCGTTGCACCTATGCCACCACTTGGGTATTCAGCGCGCGCAGTTTTATATACTTCTAATGCACTCACTCCCGCAGAGGACAAATTCTCTAGGTTGTAAGAACGGCTATTACCTGTACCTGGCATTTGACGACCATTAAGTGTCATCAAGTTAAAGTCAGGGCCAAAACCACGTACTGTGATTTGGCTGCCTTCGCCGTTTGAACGACTCACGGTTACACCAGTAATACGTTGTAATGACTCGGCCAGGTTAGTATCAGGAAATTTACCCATTTCTTCTGCAGAAATGGCGTCAACTACCCCAGTACCTTCTCGTTTGATGTCCATTGAACGAGCTAAACTTCCACGAATACCTTTTACTTGAATTACTTCTACATTACTAGCTGCCGCTGGCTCCGCCTCGACTTCTTGAGCGTGAGTAGCAAAAGACATACTAGCGCCAAGCAGCAAAGATACCGATGCTGCAATGCGCGTTTTTTTGAAGGTCATGTGTTTCATAATTACCCTACTTATATTTCATTCTGATTCTAGGTTGAAACTTTTTGCGGAAGATTTACTCAGCAAATACAACAACCTAAAATTACTAATTCTTGTCGATACACTAATCTAAAGCGAGTTATTGACTTAAGGCGGTCAAAAACTCGCTGACTACGACTATGGTCTAAAGACTACGTTGTCTAAACGATAGACTGCACCTGCACCTGCACCCCAAGCTGGAAATATCATGACCACGTCAATGGCACTGATATCTAAGCCAGCATCTAACAGGGTTAATACATCAAATGTGTAGGTTTGCCATTCGCCGGCAACCGGCTCAGCACCTTCGTTACTCGTGTTGAGGTTTAAGTCGCCTGTATCTGAAGTGGCATCGCCTGCTTCCATTTTAAGGATCCAAGGTGTGCCCTCAGCAGGAGCTGAAACAATTTTCATTTCGAAACTGAAGGTTCCTGAGATGATACTTTCAGCGTCAAAAGGTGTGCCTACATCGCGGCTATAAAAGCCTTGAACCGTATCAGGAGAACCGAGAACAGAGAACTCTGCAACTGAACCATGCTCAGCATCATCGGCTTGTTCTGTTGGCGTAGAGCCTGCACAACAATCCCACAAAGGCCATTCCGCATTAATTGCATCTGCGTATAAGGTTAGAGCCGCATCACTATCTGATCCTGAATCACTAGGATTTCCGATGATCACATTGTCTACACGATATACTGCGCCAGCTCCTGCGCCCCACGCTGGGAATACCATAATTACGTCAATAGCACTTAGGTCTAAACCTGCATCAGCCATAGATAACAAATCAAACGTATAGGTTTGCCAAACACCAGCAACAGGGTCGACCCCTTCAATACTCATATTTAAGTTAAGTTCTACAAACGATGTATTGCCGTCAGATTCGATTTTCATTAACCATGGTGTGCCATCTGCTGGCGCAGTCACAATTTTCATTTCAAAGCTGAAATTACCAGTTGTTAATAATGCCGAAGCATCAAAACTGCCATTATCTCGACCAAAGAAGCCTTGAACGGTCTCCGGTGAATCTAGAACAGAAAATTCTGCAACGGCGCCGTGGTCTGCATCGTCCATTTCAACTGTAGGTGTAGAGCCTGCACAACAGTCCCATAGTGGCCATTCCGGATTTTCCGCATTATTGAAAGCGACTAATCTAGGGCCAGTTGGACCACCTGAAGTTGCATTAGGGTTGAAGATTTTGGCGTTGTCCACACGATAGACTGCACCAGCACCTGCTCCCCATGCTGGGAATATCATGACTACATCTATAGCGCTAATATCTAGACCTGCGTCAGCCATTGTTAATAAATCAAAAGTATAGGTTTGCCATACGCCTGGAACAGGGTCGACACCTTCAGTACTAGTGTTTAAATTAACTTCTACAAACGAAGTATTGCCATCAGCTTCTATTTTCATTAGCCAAGGTGTGCCATCGGCAGGAGCGGTCACAATTTTCATTTCAAATTGGAACACACCTTCAGTTAATAAGGCTGAGGCATCAAAACTACCATTGTCTCTACCAAAGAATCCTTGAACAGTTTCTGGTGAATCTAGAACAGAAAATTCTGCAACTAAACCATGTGCTTCATCATCCATTTCTTCAGTGGGTGTAGAGCCAGCACAGCAATCCCAAAGAGGCCATGCAGGGTTAATCGCGTCTTCAAATAAAACTAACTCTGGGTAAACTACGTTGCCTGGTTCTGCGATGGTAAGGTTGTCTATACGATAGATAGCACCTTCACCTGTACCCCAAGCTGGGAATATCATGATGACGTCTATAGCACTGATATCTAAACCAGCGTCGGTTAGGTCAGATAGACTAAACGTATAGGTTTGCCACTCACCTTCTGCTGGGTCAACACCTTCATTGCTAGTATTAAGAGCTACCTCTGCGAACGATGTATTGTTGTCCGCTTCGATTTTCATTGTCCAAACGGTAGAACTAGTAGGTTGTGCTACAACCTTCATTTCAAATGAGACACTTCCAGTAGTCAGCATAGCTGAGGCATTAAATGGTACGCCACCTTCTGAGAAGTCGGGGCGACTATTAAATCCTAATACTGCACCGTCATTGTTGAGTATCTGAAACTCCGCTACTGAACCATGTTGGGCATCGTCAATAACCACTTCAGGTATAGTTCCGCCACAACAATCCCATAATTTCCAAAGTGGATTCTCGCCATCGGCAAATATAGTGATAGGCACAGCAACATCAGGCACTGGAGGAGTCGGTGTGGGTGCTTTACCTAATACCAAAGCCCCGTCTGGGACTTCATCAGAGGCTTCAACTTTATAACCATTACGAATTGTTTCACATCCAGCGCCAGTCATTGGGTCAGATGCACATTCATAGACACGTACGTAGTCAATTACGTAAGCTTGACTGTCAGCAAACGCTGCTGGATCTATTCCACCATTGTTGGTGTTTTCAGGAAAGCTTCCGCCGACAGCAAAATTCAGTAAGATATGGAAGTCTTGATCGAATGGGGCTGGGTCCCAGTGGGTTTCTAGTTGGCCGGTAATAATATCGTAATATTCAGCAAACCAACCTTTATGTACTAGACCAACTGATTCACCTTTACTATTAAATCTAACTTCAGATTGTAATTGCGTGGCATAAAGGTAACCATCCATATACCAACGGATTTCACCCTCTTGCCATTCTATGGCATAAGTATGAAAATCGTCAGCAGGGTTAACGTTTTCGGGAAGAGCATAAGCTTTGCCTGACTGTTCATTATTTGGCCAGTCAAGACCGTAGTGCAGGGTACCATAAATATTATTTTCTTCGACGCCCTCTGCATTAGGTACTTTTAGGTTAACTGATTCAACTATGTCGATTTCGCCTGACTTTGGCCAGCCGCCATAAACTTCATCTGTAGGAAGCATCCAAAAGGCGGGCCATGAGCCTTGTCCTGATGGGAGTTTTGCACGCATTTCAAAACGTCCGTATTTCCAGTCACCTTTATTTTTTGTCGACATGCGAGCAGACGTGTAAGGAAGCGGTTCGCCATCAACAGAAGGTTTGGCGACAATGTTTAAGTTGCCATCAGCAACAAAAGAGTTGTCTGGGCTATCGGTATAACATTGTTGTTCTTGATTACCACCGCCACTACAATTTACTTCATGAGTCCAGTTGCTGCTGTCAATTGACGTACCATCAAATTCGTCATTCCAGACCATTACCCAATCTTCAACCGGTGTGGTGACGTCGACTGATGCAATATCTGTATTAGTTGAGGCTTCGCCACCACATCCTGATAGAGCTACGCTCAAGGATATGGCGACTGAGGCTGAGAGAAAATGCCTCATTCGTTTAACGCTATTTTTTACCATGGTGATCTCCGAAATAGTCTAGATAAAGTGCACTTATTTGTTCGCCTGCCCACTAAAGTGAGTCTTCTAAACAAATTAGATTTGCTGTCATCATTAGGCACATTTGTCCTAGATGTTAACGACATGGTTGGTTTTGTAGCACAAAGGTTAATCTTTTCTGAGTTAAATGCGGCAAGACGGGATAGGTGAAAGTCAAAGCGGACAATTGTATTGAAACTCACAATTAGGAACGCTGATGCACTGCGAGAAGCATTAAACCTAAGGATTGGTAATAAAGTATTGGCTATTAAAATTGGTGTCTAATTGGAATGTATTTACGTTTTGCAATTAAGGCGTTTTTTATCGCAATTAGAGTCCGTTTTAGCTTTTTTAATTTGTGTTAAATTTTGAATCGCCTAATGTCTATCGGTTTTCCATAACAGAATTTTCAATTAGGTACTCAACATGCCCCAAAACTTGTTTAGTAAAAGACTATCAGCTTGGTTATTGATTGTGATTTGCGGGTTGATATCTGCATGTGTGCATGATGCAAATGAGGTTGAAGTCGCCGAAGTAATTGAACCGTCAAATGGAACAGAGCTTGTGCTTGCTATTAATGTCGGTGGTGATAGTTATGTCGCAACTAATGGTGTGTTGTACCAAGCAGATAATTTGCCAATCGATGTAGTTAAAAAACAATCTAAAAATATACGCGGTAGCCAAGATAGTGAATTGTTCGAAACTTACAGAGTAGGCAATATGCAGCTATTCTTCCCCTTAGAAAATGGTTTATATGATGTGACATTTAAGTTTGCTGAGCCAGAAGATATTGCTATTGGTGATAGGGTGTTTAATGTCACTGTGAATAACAACAAAGCGATAAGTGAACTTGACGTACGTTTAGCCAGAGATGGCAAACACCTTTCTTCTTTGGTACGCACTGTTAATGGCGTAAATGTATCTGATGGTAAATTAAATATTCAAATAACTGGGCAAACAGGTGAGCCCGTTTTACATGGATTAGTGATTAGAAAAAAGGTCGAAGATACCCGTGATTGGCAAGTAGTATGGGCAGACGAGTTTGATTATCAAGGCGCACCAGATAATCAAAAATGGTCATTTGATGAATGGCCGGCCAGAAAAGTAAACGATGAAGACCAGACGTATACTGCTCGAGCTAAAAATGTCCGAGTTGAGGATGGCAAACTGATTATTCAGGCGCATAAAGAACAATTTCAAGGAGCCCAATACACCTCGGCTAGGATCCACTCTTTGGGTAAAGGGGACTTTCTTTATGGGAAAGTAGACGTCAGGGCAAAAATTCCAGCAGGGCAAGGTACTTGGTCCGCAATCTGGATGTTACCTAGTGACCCATTTCGTTATGCTTCAAATTGCCAACAGGGCAATGATTGGCAAGGTAATGATAAGTGTGATGCTTGGCCCAATTCCGGTGAAATAGACATTATGGAACATGTTGGTTTCGACATGCAAAATGTACATGGAACAGTGCATAATAAAGCCTATTATTGGAGAAATTGGCAACAACGAAAAGCCAGTGTAGAAGGTGTTGATGTGCACCTGAATTACCACGTTTATTCATTAGAATGGACACCAGACACCATTACCATATTGTTTGATGGCAGCCCTTATTTTTACTACAAAAATGAAGGTGATGGGTGGCAAGCTTGGCCCTATGACCATCCTTATCATATTATCCTCAATCTAGCTATTGGTGGTGGTTGGGGGAGAGCTGGAGGACCGATTGATGACGGTGTTTTTCCAGTTAAAATGCTAATAGATTATGTACGAATTTCAAAGTTGAAGTAAGTCCCTGCAAGTAAGTATTGTAAAAGCAAAGAGTCATTCTTTGCTTTTTTATGATTGATAAGAATGAAAAGAGAGTGTGAAAATGAGTGGTTCGGCCCTAAAAAATAGCGAAGTCAGCGGTGAATTTATTGATATGTATGACGTGCGGTATTATGTCATCAATAATGCTGAAAAAATTGCGCCATTTTTTATTAGTTTGGTGTCCGACAGTGATCACTGGCTGTTCATTGCCTCAAATGGAGGTTTAACAGCAGGCAGAGTGTCACCTGAGTTCGCTTTGTTTCCCTATGTCCCTGTTGATCGTATTTATGAAAGTAATATTCATACGGGTAGTAAAACGTTACTTAAGGTTAACAAAGGCGGCAAGACTTTCAGCTGGGAGCCCTACAATAAAGATTTCAATCATCAGTATCGGATTAGTCAAAACCTGTATAAAAATATTCTTGGTAACAAAATTTGTTTTGAAGAAATCAATCACGACTTACAACTGGCTTTCCGATACACCTGGAAAACCAGTGACGAGTTTGGCTTTTGTCGTCAATGCGAATTACTCAATTTAGCAGGTGAGCCTGTTTCGGTCAGAATGATTGATGGGTTACAAAATATTTTACCGGCTGGCACGCCTCGGTCTACTCAGAGTAGCTCTAGTAATTTAATTGATGCTTATAAATGGAATGAATTAGACCAACCTACGGGTTTGGCTATGTTTACTGTTTATTCAGGGATCACTGATCGCGCTCAGCCGAGCGAGTCGTTAAAAGCGAATACAGTGTTTAGCCTAGGTTTTAAGCACCCACAAATTCTACTTAGTAATGCGCAACTTGATTCTTTTAGACGTGGTGAAACGATTCAAGATGAATTGACTACTCGTGGTACCCGCGGCGCCTACCTGCTAAACGTTGAATTTAAGTTGGCAGAATCCCAGTCGCAAAGTTGGCAAATTATTGCCAATGTTGAACAAAGCCAATCTCAAGTATGTGCAGTGATCGAACAGCTAAAAGACAGGCCAAAGATAACCAGTAATATCGAGCATTCTATTAATCAAGGCTCGGATGATCTGGCGCGGATTATGGCTGGTGCTGATGGTTTCCAAGTGACTAACGAAGAAAGTGTCACTGTGCATCACTATGCTAATACCTTGTTTAATACCCTGCGAGGCGGGGTGTTTGATGACCACTATCGTATTTGTACTACTGATTTTATTGCCACCTTAAAATCCTTTAATGTGTCTTTGTTCGAAAAACATCAACAATTCTTAGAAAACTTAGCTGATAAACTTGAGCTTGAGCAGTTTACACAACAAACAAAAGCGTTGAACGATAGACAACTAGACCGTTTAGTTGCTGAATACTTGCCTGTTACTTTTGGTCGTCGACATGGTGACCCTAGTCGCCCTTGGAATCAGTTTGAAATAAAACTAAAAGACGCAGATGGGCACAGATTGTTGTCTTACCAAGGTAATTGGCGAGACATTTTTCAGAATTGGGAAGCTTTATGTTTTAGCTACCCTGAATTTATTGAGTCTGTGATTGCGAAGTTTGTTAATGCATCCACTATTGATGGATATAACCCATATCGGATTACAAAAGGTGGCATAGACTGGGAAGTTGAAGAGCCCGAAGACCCTTGGAGCTTTATCGGTTATTGGGGCGATCACCAAGTTATCTATTTGTTGAAAATGTTGGAGTTATCTAAAAAGTTCCACCCTCAGAAATTGAGCGATTTACTACACCAACCTATTTTCTGTTATGCCAATGTGCCTTATCGAATTAAGTCATTTGAAGCCATGTTGGAAAATGCGAAAAGCACCGTTGATTACGATGAACAATCAGCTATTAACATTGCAGAAAAAGTGCAACGAGTGGGTGCTGATGGCAAGTTGATTTCGGATAAAAACGGAGACGTATATCAAGTCAATTTGTTGGAAAAACTGTTGGTGCCTTTGTTGTGTAAATTAGGTAATTTAGTGGTTGATGGTGGTATATGGTTAAACACTCAAAGGCCTGAATGGAATGATGCAAATAATGCATTGGTAGGCCATGGTGTGTCAGTTGTCACTTTGAATTATTTGCGTCGGTATGTGCATTTTTTAAATAATCTGTTGGTCAGCCAAAACCAAGACGTGGAACTTTCTGTTGAAGTCGCAATATGGCTGCAAGACACGGCACAAGTGCTCAGTAATTTAACCGCCAAATTAAGTCCAACACCAGTAACCGATGAGTTACGTTTTGAAGTGCTCAAAGCCCTTGGCCAAGCCGCATGTAAATATCGTACTAGCGTGTATCAAAATGAATCTTTTAGTCATAAAGTGATTATTAAGCTGAAGTCAATTCAATGTCTATTAGTTGATGCATTATCAGCGATAGACCACAGTATTAATAATAATATAAAAGAGGATGGGTTGTTCCATTCATACAATTTGGTGTCATTGGGTGATAATAAAGCTGAATTAAAAAACCTTTATCCTATGTTAGAAGGCCAAGTGGCAGCGCTAAGTTCAAGTGCCATGAGTCCTGAAAAAGCCGCTGATGTATTAGAAGCCTTATATAACAGTGATGTGTTTAGGCCTGATCAAAATACCTTTATGTTATATCCAGATAAAAGCCAAATTGGCTTCTTAGCTAAAAATATTGTGCCTGCAGAACAAATTGAACAGATCTCTGTGCTAGTCGCGATGCTCAATGGTAATGAACATAGTATTGTGACCCAAGATGTGACCGGCCAATATCGCTTTAATGCAAAACTCAAAAATAGTAGTGATTTATCAGCTCAACTTAAAAAATTAACACCTCGGTATGTGGAACTTACGCAAGTCACAAATAGCCAAATAGAAAATTTGTATGAGCGAACATTTAACCATCAAGCATTTACTGGAAGATCAGGTGGCATGTTTGGTTTTGAGGGGCTTGGATGTGTGTATTGGCATATGGTGTCTAAGTTACTACTAGCGGTTCAAGAAAATTATTTGCAAGCATTAGCCGATGACTCAGAGTCAGCAGTGATAAAACGTCTGGGTGATTTGTACTACAGAGTAAGACAAGGAATAGGTTTTAATAAAAGCCCACAAGAATATGGTGCCTTTCCATGTGACCCGTATTCGCACACACCTAAACACGCTGGCGCTCAACAACCCGGCATGACAGGCCAAGTTAAAGAAGAAATATTGACTCGTTTTGGAGAATTAGGTATACGAGTAGAACAGGGCAAAGTGAGTTTTGTTCCGCAATTGCTGCGTAAGCAAGAATTTACTCAATCTGCAAAGACCTTCAAATATTTAGACATACACGATCAATGGCAAGAGATAGAGTTACCCAGTCGCAGCATAGCGTTCACTTGGTGCCAAGTGCCGGTTATTTACCAGCTAACTGAAGGTGTTTCGGTACTAACTACCAAACTTGAAGAAGGGGAGCAGGTAAACGACAGTTCAAACAGTTTGAGTCCAACTCTAAGCCATGAACTATTTAATCGCAGTGGTAAAATTAAATCCATTTACCTGTCAATAAATTCAACCTACTTATATGACTAGCAATTAATTTAAGCAGCCAAATAGTTCTTAGAACATACAAGTACTTAGGTGAATAGGATAAACAATGGGTGACATGAATAAATATAAACGGTTTCTAAAAATGCCCCTTTCACAGCTAAGTGTTATCTGCTTGACCACTGTTATATTAACTGCATGTGGTGGCTCGAGTACTAATGTGGCGGATATTGCAGATTCAGTTACCCCACCTCCGGTAGTCATAACCGCTGAACGTGAAGGCCAATCAGTGGCAAGAATGTGGAACGAAGTGCTGTTACTGGCCATTCGCAATGATTTTGCAAGGCCGACTATACATGCCAGAAATTTATTCCATGTTTCATCGGCGATGTTTGATGCCTGGTCTGTATACAAACCGCAAACTAAAGGTTTTTTAGTGGGTAATCAAGTCGGTGGGTTTTCCTGTCCTTCGGCTAACATTGAACTGCCAGAAGATATCTTGCCTGAGCAAGAACAAGCCATCAGTTTTGCTGCTTATCGCATTATTCAACAGCGATTTATTTTTTCACCTGGGTCTGTTGAAATTATGGCTGCTGCTGATGCGTTAATGCAGAATTTAGGTTACAACCTTGATGACGAGTCATTAGATTATTCTCAAGGTTCAGCCGTAGCTTTAGGAAATTATATTGCTAATTGTTACATTGAATTTGGCAACCAAGATGGAGCCAATGAACCAAAATTTTACGCAAATACTAGCTATCAGCCAATCAACCCTCCATTAGTATTAAGCAGTAGTGATGCTGGCAACCCAACCATTGTGGACTTAGATCGTTGGCAACCTTTGTCGATAGAGGGGTTTATTGACCAGGCTGGTAATCCTATTGACGAAGCTCCCACTTTTTTGAGCCCAGAATGGGGGCAAGTGGTGCCTTTTGCTTTGTCAGAAAATGACAAAACTGTGTTTGCTCGTGATGGCTTTGATTATCAGGTTTATCATGATCCGGGTATGCCACCGTTGATTAACAGTGAATTAAGTGACGAGTATAAATGGGGCTTTTCACTGGTGTCTATTTGGTCGTCTCATCTAGATCAAAATGACAGTGTGATGTGGGACATCTCTCCTAAAAGTATCGGTAATATTGCTGAATTTCCTAGTTCTTTTACAGAGTTTTCTGAATTTTATCAGCAGCTTGAGGGTGGCGATACCAGCATGGGATATGCTCTTAACCCCATAACCAATGAACCCTATGCAGAACAAATCGTTCCTCGTGGTGACTACACCCGTGTATTGGCGGAGTTTTGGGCTGATGGCCCTGACTCTGAGACTCCCCCAGGCCATTGGTTTGTGATCTTAAACTCTGTCAGTGATCACGAATTACTGGTTAAACGATGGGCAGGTGAAGGTGATGTTTTAGGGCCACTTGAATGGGACATTAAGTCTTATTTTGCCATGGGTGGCACCATGCATGACGCGGCTGTATCTGCTTGGGGTATAAAAGGACGTTATGATTATATTCGTCCCATATCCGCTATACGTGCCATGGCCGACTTAGGACAAAGTAGTGATCCGGCATTACCTTCTTATCACATTAATGGCCTACCTTTGGTAGAAAACTATATTGAGCTGGTCACTGAAGCTGATCCCTTGGCTGCGCGCAATCCACAGCACATTGGCAAAATAAAACTCTATGCTTGGAAGGGGCCAGACTACATAAACGATCCCTTGGTAGACCAAGCCAAGGTAGGTTGGATATTGGCAGAGCAGTGGTGGCCCTATCAAAGGCCATCTTTTGTGACGCCACCTTTCGCTGGTTATGTATCTGGACATTCGACTTACTCAAGGGCCGCAGCTGATTTGCTGACATCGATGACGGGAACTGCTTATTTCCCTGGCGGAATGAGCGAATTTGAGGTCAACGCTAATGACTTTCTGGTATTTGAAAAAGGTCCGAGTGTGAATATGACATTGCAATGGGCAACTTATCAAGATGCCTCTGATCAGTGCAGTTTGTCGCGTATTTGGGGAGGGATCCATCCTCCGGCTGATGATCTACCTGGGCGAGTAATTGGAGCCAAAATTGCAGCTGATAGTTTTGATTTTGTGCAATCGTTTTTTCAGTAAATAAACGTTAAACGAGGCCACAATGTTCTTGGTCGTTAGAATATCAGCTGAAGAATGAGCAAGAAACTGACAACCATTTAGTTAATTTTAGTAATAGGGCGTTTATTCAATATGACTATGCCCCCGTATATAGTTGGAATAGATGTTTATGACTAATCAGTACCCACCGCACAGCACACTATTATTAAAATACTCGCTTATGGGTTTACCCTTAATGTTTATATTGGGCTGTGGCGGCAGCGACAGCTCAAATTCATCTCAATCTAGCCCAGTCAATGTTGTCATTGTTGAAGAGGCTCCTACGTTGCGTGTAGAAGCTTATCCAGCAACTGACCAATCACAATTTTTACCTAGGCCAAGCTTGGGCTGTGACCTTGCAGAAACCAATTCTGATTCAGTGTTTAACGATGTAAGCCAAAATGCAGGTTTGTGTTACGACACTACTATTTCATCACTGGATGGCACCACTGCGCGCGTGTCAGGCGGAATAGCGGTCAGC